>Ga0172382_10000091_pt1 | contig 148826 bp, 135 predicted proteins | sample Leawel138RmetaG_FD_122245 | JGI IMG/M metagenome (GOLD analysis project Ga0172382, IMG submission 122245) | Leachate microbial communities from a municipal landfill in Southern Ontario, Canada - Leachate well 138R metaG | ecosystem: Engineered > Solid waste > Landfill > Unclassified | place... | reverse complement strand
TGTGTTGTCATTGAATGTACCGATTGTTTCGATAAAGAATTCCACCGGGCCTTCCGCCATAGCGGTTTGGGTGTCTGTATATCCGCCTGATTCTGTGTAAGGTCCACCGGACATTACGACAACACCGCCGGCATCACGCAATTCCCAGCTCACTTCATCACCCCATCCGGTATCAGAAACAGTTACTGTCCATTCACAGCCTTCACCAGTACTTCCTCCGTCCTCACAAGTTCCGGCGATTTCAAACACACCATCCCATGGGCCATCAGTCAATGCAGTCCAAGTAACTCCTCCGTCAGGGCTCCAATATCCTGTATGAGGAGTATTCATTATTGTTGTACTTTCCCAATAAGAGTTGCCCGGGTTACTGATAGTTGCCGCAACGAAATAATTCGCGCCGGAAGCACCTCCTTGGAACTCTTGAGGAACCGGTAAATCAACTACTGTACTTTCCACATTAAATCCGAATGCAGTTCCGATATTTGTGATTGAGGTAGGAACAATTGCCGGAGTAGTATACAAAAGGGTTCCTGGTTGTCCGCCTGCATCTTCATAGAAGGAAAGGGTTACAGTTGCAGTTGTAGTTACGGTTAAAATATTAAATGTAAATTGCTCTACAGTGAAAACAACGTCTGCATCTACAGAGAAATCATGCGCTATATGAGCGGATTGAAGGAATCCGTGTCCGTTTTCAAAAGCGTTACTAGGAGTAGATTGTGAACAATCCTCCCCAGGGCCTCCTCCGCCTGTGGTTACATTTAAGGTATAATCTTCAGTTTGGCCGAAATCATAAGTCCCACAAGGGTCGGATGGCCATACCGGAGTAGTGGAAGATGTCCAGTCTTTGATAATCCTCATTCGGGTTGAACCCTCCATAGCGTCCGCAGGAACGGCGATGTCTGTCAGTGCTTGCTGGCCGTCTGTTCCGGTCGAGTTCATAATTGTCCCGGCTTCATACATTTCGCCTGCATCATTTAAAACTCCGTTTTGATTCCAGTCTATAAAAACTGTAAATGTATTTCTGAAGTTGCCATCCGTGTTTCCTTCCAATGCAATCTCGTAAGACTCGCCGACGGTTACATCTCCTGAAATTGAAGTGAAGTCTTCCATAGCCGGCGAACCGTTTAATACAGGGTTGGATTCATTGTCAATACCCGCAAAAATTACGTGAGTAATAGGCTCAATGTTACTGGTATAAGTAACTTCACAATACTCCACCGGGCCTCCGCCCCCGCCTTCTTCAACTAACAATGTATCGATTCCAATGAAATTTGAATTTGAACCGGAAGGTCCTCCATTAGGAACGGTGTATCTGAAAGCAAAGTTCATAGCGACCGGAGTACTACCCACACCGGAAACAGTTACTTCATACTGTGTCCAAACTTCCGGATAGCTTAAATTCAAATCCGGATTGACGGTAAGGTGTAAGTTTGTAAATGAACCTACAGCTGCAACTCCAACCGGTAAAGTCATTGTACCTACACTTGACCGAACTTCTAATCGGTCATTCCAAGTGGAAGCGGTCGATGTACGAGTGTAGAAAGACAGCACATCGCCATCTTTTAAGTTTAAAGTTGGTGTGATTAACCAATTGCTAATCGTTCCTGTTCCGGCTGTGTTATTGAAGTTTGCCCCAATGTAGGAAGTGGCTCCGCCTTGATGTCCGGTGAAAACAGTGGCATTCCCCTGAAACCACTCGGTAGTACCGATTGGACTGCTCTGATTGGTCATTGTCCAACCTGCGCCCCCAAGCGTTGTGATGTCATCAAATCCTTCTTGGAGGATTTGCCCAAACCCCAATATGGGTAGGCATGACAAGATTAAATAAAATAAATGTTTGTTCATAAAAATTGATTTAATGTTAACAGGAACTAAGGTAAATAAAATATTAATACAATTTTCAAGTGTCAAAATTTTTTTAAGTGTTCATAATGAAAGCGTTTTCGATTCCCAAAAAGAACGTGACTGATGCTGATAACACACCTTATAAATATAAGGTTTTCCAACGAAATCGGAATTGATCGCATTTTAATATTATCCAAAAAAGAAATTGCCCCGTAATAATCAGGGCAAAAATAGAATAAGGGTATCTTGTGTAATTTATATAAACATCGTCATGGGATTTTCGAGATAAATCACCAAAGTTTGAAGAAACTGTGCGCCGGTAGCTCCGTCAACGGTTCTGTGGTCACATGCCATGGAAAGTTTCATGGTGTTGCCTACAACGATTTGGCCGTTTTTGACAATCGGTTTTTCTACGATCGCTCCCACCGAAAGGATACATGAATTCGGTTGGTTGATGATGGATGTAAAGGATTCGATTCCAAACATGCCCAGATTGGAAACGGAAAAAGTACTTCCTTCCATTTCATCCGCTTTGAGTTTTCGGTCGCGTGCGCGTTTGGCCAAATCTTTTACTTCTGCTGAAATTTCAAAAAAAGATTTGAAATCGGTATTTTTCACAACCGGAACCAGTAAACCGTCTTCCACCGCTACGGCCACACCTATGTTGATGTCTCCGTGGATCAAGGTTTCTTCACCTTTCCAACTAGAATTTACACGCGGATGTTTGCGGAGTGCAAGGGCACAGGCTTTCAAAATGATATCGTTGAAAGAAATTTTGGAATCGGGATGGAGTTTATTGATTTGTTCGCGTGAAATGATGGCATTGTCCATATCCACTTCTACATTCAAATAATAATGCGGTGCGGTATATTTTGATTCCGAAAGGCGCTTGGCAATCACTTTCCGCATTTGGGAATTGGATATGCTTTGGCTTTCCTGTTTCACATAATTTTGGCTGGAAGCAGTAACCGGGCGGGGTTGGTAGTTTTCGATATCCTTTTTAATAATCCTGCCTTGGTCGCCCGAACCCTCCACTTGGCTTAAATCAATTCCTTTTTCTTTGGCTAAACTCTTGGCCAAGGGCGAAGCAAAAATTCTTTCGTTTTGGTTGGAGGTAGGTTGCGGAGTGTTGGACTTTGGTTTTGGATCCACTTGTTCGGCTTCCGGTTCTTCTTTTTTCTCCTCTTGTTTAATTTCCTTTTTGGGTTGTGGTTTTTTTACGGAAGTGAGCCCGGAAACATCCGTTCCTTTCGGGCCGATAATGGCCAATACACTGTCCACCGGAGCTGATTTTCCTTCTTCGGAACCGATGTGCAAAAGCATTCCGTCGAACTCACTTTCGAATTCCTGGACGGCCTTGTCGGTTTCGATTTCTGCCAATATATCACCTTCTTTTACTTCATCGCCAACGGATTTATGCCATTTGGCCACGGTTCCTTCTTCCATGGTGTCGCTCAAACGGGGCATGGTAATCACCTGCACACCCTCGGGAATTTCTTGGGTGGGTTCGGTTTCTTCTTCTGGTTCAGTTTCTTTTTCTTCATTTTGAGAGGATTGAGCATCTTCTTCTGATTCCTTCTCTTGTGAATCTTTTTCCGACTCCTCAGAGCCATTTTCTGATTTATTATCTGAATTTTCTCCGGATGTCAAATCGCCAATTTCTTCACCTTCTTCTCCAATAATGGCCAATATGCTGTCTACTTTTGCGGATTTTCCTTCTTCGATTCCTTGGTAAAGCAATGTGCCGTCAAATTCACTTTCGAACTCTTGAATGGCTTTATCGGTTTCTATTTCGGCTAAAACATCGCCTTCCGACACTTTATCTCCTACATTTTTATGCCATTTGACCAGCGTTCCTTCTTCCATGGTGTCGCTCAAACGGGGCATTGTTATTTTTTCAGCCATAATTCTTTTCTTTATTGATTTTCAACAACATCTATGAAAGGATAATCTTCTTGGGAGTAAGTATAACGGTACATGGTATCTAAGCCCGGTAAGTCTGATTGCTCGGCAAATTTTTCACATTCTTCCACCTCAGCCTTGACTTCTTCCATGATTTTGGCCAATTCATCTTGGGTCGCATATTTGTTTTCCAAAATAGCATGTTGCACCATTAAAATAGGGTCTTCGTTCTTGTATTGCGCTACTTCTTCTTTGGTTCGATAAGGTTCGGCATCCGACATTGAATGACCGCGGTAGCGGTAGGTTCGAATGTCCAAAAAGGTAGGTCCGTCGCCTCTCCTTGCTCTTTCCAATGCTTCAAAAGCTGCTTCGGCAACTTTTACCGGATCCATTCCGTCAACCGGCATTGAGGGCATTTCATAACCCAATCCCAATTTGTAAATATCGGAATGATTAGCCGTTCTTTTTAAAGAAGTTCCCATGGCGTAACCATTGTTTTCACAAACAAAAACCACCGGAAGTTTCCAAGTCATCGCCATATTAAAAGTTTCATGCAAAGTCCCTTGACGCACGGCACCATCTCCCATTAAGCAAATCGTAACAGCATCGCGGTTGTTGTATTTGTCGCCAAAAGCAATGCCGGCACCGACAGGGATTTGTCCGCCTACGATTCCGTGCCCGCCATAAAAATGATGTTCTTTGCTGAAAACGTGCATAGAACCGCCCAAACCTCTTGAGGTACCGGATTCTTTACCGCACAACTCCGCCATCACCCTTTTAGGGTCAACACCCATGGCCATTGGCCAAACGTGGCATCGGTATGCGGTAATTACATTGTCCTTTCCTTTTTGCATGGCGTGCAGAAATCCGGCGGGAAGTGCCTCCTGCCCATTGTATAAATGTAAAAATCCCCTGATTTTTTGTTTTAAATAAAGTGAACGGCATTTATCTTCAAATCTTCGCCAAAAATTCATGTCCCTGTACCATTGAAGATAGGTCTCCTTTGTAATTTTTTCCATATTTACGTACCGTGAAGGGCAAATTTAAAGGTTAAAATTAATATGTGCAAACCGAGTTTAAGCGAGTGAACTTTTATCGAAATGCAAAGGTAAAAGCACCGAAGCGGCCGGGATAACCAATGTCGAACCGGAGTTATTGTGCAATAAAATCTCAAGATTCTGATTTTGTATGGTTTCATATTCCAAAAGTGTTTGCCTGCAAAGTCCACAAGGTGAAACATCTTGGTCGGTATCTAAAACCGATACCGCCAATTTTATTTTTTTCAAATCAGGGAAATTGGCGTGGGCGTATGTAAGTAAAGTCCTTTCGGCGCAGACACCGACCGGATAGGATGCATTTTCCTGGTTATTTCCCGATAAAATTTCACCGTTCTCCAGCAATAAGGCTGCCCCCACCCGGAATTGTGAATAAGGCGCATAGGCTTTTTCGGCTGCCCGGATGGAACATTCCACCAAAAGTCGGTCGTCTTCAGTTAATTGTGTTAGATTATTAAATTTTTGATATTCAAAATGATAGGTTTTTTTCTCCATAATTTTTTTCTGAAATGGAAGCCAATTTAAAAATATATTATTAACTTTTAACATAAATTTCTCTATGTTAACGAAAGTTTATGGAAGTGCGATTTATGGGGTTTCCGCCAAAACCATTACCATCGAGGTAAATGTGGAGTTGGGCGTTGGTTATTTTTTGGTCGGCTTACCGGACAACGCTATCAAAGAGAGCAATTTCCGGATTGGGACTGCGCTCCAAAATATTGGATACAAAATCCCCGGAAAAAAAATAACCATCAATATGGCTCCTGCTGATTTGCAAAAGGAAGGTTCGGCCTATGATCTCACCATCGCAATGGGGATTTTAGCCGCAACCGAACAAATTAATTCCGAAGGAATTTCCGATTACTTGATTATGGGAGAACTCGCTTTGGACGGTGTCTTACGCCCCATTAAAGGGGCTTTGCCCATCGCCGTTCAGGCAAGGAATGAAGGTTTCAAAGGTTTTATTTTGCCCAAACAAAACGCACAAGAAGCCGCAGTGGTACATGATTTGGCAGTTTATGGAGTTGAAAATATTTCAGAAGTAATTGATTTCTTCAACAATGAAAATGAAATCGAGCCTGTAAAAGTAGATATCGAAAAAGAGTTTTACGCACAACTCAATGCGTTCTCATTTGATTTTGCGGATGTAAAAGGACAGGAAAATGTCAAACGGGCACTGGAAATCGCTGCCGCCGGCGGACATAACATCATCCTCATCGGTCCGCCCGGAAGCGGGAAAACGATGCTGGCCAAAAGAATCCCTTCCATTCTTCCGCCACTAAGTATGGAGGAGGCGTTGGAAACCACCAAAATCCATAGTGTGGCCGGCAAATTGGGTGAAATTTCTTCCCTGATGACCGTCCGGCCTTATTGCAGCCCACACCATACGATCTCAGACGTTGCCTTGGTTGGAGGCGGAAGTTACCCTCAGCCCGGAGAAATTTCACTTGCGCACAACGGCGTTCTTTTTTTGGATGAACTGCCCGAATTCAAACGCTCTGTGCTGGAAGTCATGCGCCAACCCTTGGAAGACCGTGAAGTCACCATCTCCCGCGCGAAGTTTACCGTGACTTACCCGGCGAGTTTTATGTTGGTCGCTTCCATGAACCCGAGTCCAAGTGGTTATTTCCCCGATGACCCAAACAATACTTCGTCGGCGGTAGAAATGCAGCGGTATATGAATAAAATTTCCGGCCCATTGTTGGATCGGATTGATTTACATATAGAAGTCAGTCCCGTTCCATTCGCCGATTTATCGGCAGAAAGAAATGGCGAAAAGAGCATTGAAGTACGCAAAAGGGTGGTGGAAGCCCGGCAAATTCAAACCCAAAGATACCAAGGCTTAAAGAACATTCACTACAACGCCCAAATAGGTGCCAATCAATTGGATGAATATTGCCAATTGGACGAGGAAGGAAAGCGGTTGATTAAGACAGCCATGGAAAGACTGAATCTTTCTGCACGGGCTTATGACCGGATTCTGCGCGTCGCCCGAACCATCGCCGATTTGGAATCGGTTGAATCTTTGAAGTCCTACCACATTGCCGAAGCCATTCAATACCGCAGTTTGGACAGGGAAGGCTGGGGGATTTGAAGGTTTTGAAAAAAAACAGAAAAACTTGCTTTGAAAGAGATGAACGGCTCAATTCGGTTCGTTCAAAGGTTAGATTTATCCAATTAACCGTGGTTCACCCCGCTCCTTACCGTGGTTCACCCCCGCTCCTAACCGTGGTTGACCACACTCGCCACCGTGGATGACCACGCTCCCTATCGTGGTTGACCACGGTAGCGCGATAAAATTCGGTTCTGAGAAAGGAGAATTGAAAAATAGGGGAAATAGGGATGGGTCGAATCGGCAATAATCCTATCGCGCAACTTCGAATGACATGAAAGGCTTTACTTAGAATGAAAATTATCCGAGCACTTAGAATTTCTCCCTTAAAAATTGACCGGTATAAGATTGTTTAGATTCCACGATTTCTTCGGGCGTTCCTTGGGCCACGACGGTTCCGCCGTTTTTACCGCCTTCTGGCCCGATGTCAATCACCCAATCAGCGGCTTTGATGATGTCCATATGGTGTTCGATGACGTAAACCGTGTGCCCGATTTCAATCAAAGCGCGAAAAGCTTTGAGCAGTTTTTTTACATCGTGGAAATGCAATCCGGTAGAGGGTTCGTCAAAAACAAAGAGCGTGTGGTGGTTGGTATTCCCTTTGGTTAAAAAAGAGGCGAGTTTGATTCGCTGTGCTTCACCGCCCGAAAGCGTGTTGGAGGATTGCCCCAACTGCACATACCCCAAACCGGTTTCCTGAAGGGGCCGGATTTTGTCCACAATTTTTGACTCATGGTGGCTTTCGAAAAATTCCACCGCTTCATCAATGGTCATTTCCAATACGTCCGAAATATTTTTCCCATGGTATTTAACGGCTAAAATTTCATTTTTAAACCGCTTTCCGTTACAAGTATCGCAGGTAAGTTCCACATCTGCCATGAACTGCATTTCGATGGTAATGGTTCCTTCGCCTTTGCAGGCATCGCAACGGCCGCCATCTACATTGAAAGAGAAATGTTTGGCTTCAAATCCATGGAGTTTACTCGCTTTTTGTTTGGCGTAGAGGGCGCGGATATCGTCATAAGCTTTTACATAAGTGACGGGATTGGAGCGTGATGATTTCCCAATTGGGTTTTGGTCGATGAGTTCGATGTTTTGAATGCGTTTCAGGTCTCCGCCTAATTCGTCAAATTCACCGATTTTATTTCCGTAAATCCCCAGATTCCTTTGCAGGGCCGGGGCGAAGATGTCTTTCATCAGCGTACTTTTTCCCGAGCCGCTCACGCCGGTGACCACCGTAAGGGTGTTTAACGGGAATTTGACATCGATGTTTTTCAGGTTGTTTTCGCGCGCCCCCTTTACTTGGATATAATTTTTGAATGGGACTCTTTTGGCCGGGATTTCGACTTTTAATTTCCCATTTAGGTACTGCGCGGTCAGGGTGTCCGATTTTAATAAATCTTCATAATCCCCTTCAAAAACTACGTTTCCTCCATTGGTTCCGGCTTCGGGGCCAATGTCGATGATATGGTCAGCGGCTTTCATCAGGTCTTCATCGTGCTCGACAACGATGACTGTATTGCCCAAATCGCGGAGTTTTTTCAATACGCCAATCAATCTTTCGGTATCTTTGGAATGCAGGCCGATAGAGGGTTCGTCCAAAATGTACATGGAACCGACCAAACTGCTGCCCAGTGAAGTAGCGAGGTTAATTCTTTGGCTTTCACCTCCAGAAAGCGTGTTGGAAGCCCGGTTAATCGTGAGGTAACCCAAGCCTACATTCAACAAGAATTCAATCCGGCTCCTTATTTCATGCAAGATTCTTTTAGCGACTTGTTCTTCGTAGTCGGTTAAATTCAATCCGTCAAAGAAAACCTTGAGTTCATCCAAGGGCAAATCCACCAAATCCTGAATGGATTTTTGGTTGATTTTCACAAAGGAAGCTTCTTTGCGCAAACGTTTTCCCCGGCAATTGGGACAGGTAGTTTTGCCTCTATAACGGGAAAGCATCACCCTGTATTGAATTTTATAGGTATTGGATTCCACCATTTTGAAGAACCCGTCAATCCCTTCCCATTTTCCTTTTCCGTGCCAAAGAATTTCTTTTTGTTCTTCCGACAATTGGTAATAGGGTTTGTGAATGGGAAAATCAAATTTGGAAGCGAGTTTGATGAACCTTTCCTTCCATTCGCTCATTTTCTCCCCTTTCCAAGCGACAATGGCGTCTTCGTAAATGGATAGTTTTTTATTGGGAACGACCAAGTTTTCATCGATACCGATGACTTTTCCGTAGCCTTCGCAAACCGGGCAGGCTCCGTAAGGGTTGTTGAAACTGAAAAAATGAACGGTAGGTTCATAGAAAGTGATTCCGTCGAGTTCAAAAGCATTTGAGAAATTACGGAGCGTTGCATCTTCCGCATTTCTGAGAATCATGAATCCTTTTCCTTCAAAAAACGCGGTTTGAATTGAATCTGCCAGACGATGGAAAAAAGATTCGTCGTCTTGCACGGCTATCCGGTCGATGACCAAATAGATTAAATTTTCTTTTTTTGGCTCAAAATTGAATTCGATTAAATCTTCGATTTTCACGAGGTTTCCATCGACTTCCAATCGGGCAAAACCCTGTTGCTGCAATATTTTTAAATGTTCGGTGAAACTCCTGTCCTGATGGGAATGCAGCGGTGAAAGGACGAGCAACTTGGCTCCGGTTTGGAGGGTTTGGATGTAATTCACCACATCGGTTACCGAATCTTTCCGGACAACTTTACCGGAAACAGGCGAATAAGTTTGGCCGATGCGCGCGAACAAAAGTTTCAAATAATCATAAATTTCAGTCGTTGTGCCTACCGTTGAACGCGGATTGGAACTGATGACTTTTTGCTGAATCGCGATGGCAGGCGCAATCCCCTTGATGTAGTCCACCTGAGGCTTATCGAGTTTTCCCAAGAATTGCCGTGCATATGAGGAAAGGCTTTCAACATAACGCCTTTGGCCTTCGGCATAAAGCGTGTCAAAAGCAAGCGATGATTTTCCCGAGCCGGATAAACCGGTAACGACGACCAGTTTGTTTTTGGGAATCGCTATATCTATGTTTTTAAGATTGTGGAGTTTAGCACCTTTGATGATGATGAATTCCTTGGGGTTGTATTTGGAAATATTCTTTGTCATTTGAACGTGCAAAGGTACTACATTTGCTTTGTTTGAAATAAAATTCCCAAGAATTTATGGATTGAAGTTGGGGATTTACCGGATGGGTTTAACTAAAAATTATTTTCGGATTAATTCAATTTCTTAGATTTGTTTTTCAAAAATTAAGTATGAAAAAATTAAAACTGATATGGGATTTTCATGGTTCGGATGCGCAAAAAACCGCAGAACACCATGAAATCCATTTGAAAGAATACATAGCTGCCAAAAATTTGGAATTGAAAACAACGGGTGTCGAGGCAATTTCCGAAATGCACCATGTAGCTTATATGGTGGTTTATGAAAATGAAATGGTTTCCGTACGCGATGTATTGAAACCGCATCGGGGGGAATGGTATTTACCTTAAATGTTAAAGTTTCCGAATTCCCGAAAATAGTCCATCTTTGTCAAAATTTTTTAAATCCAATCCGCGTTTTATACGTAATAAAAAAAGAAATCGAATATGAAAAAATTAGTTTTATTAATGTTTGCCTTTTTGATGAGTTTGGCATTTGTTTCCTGTAGTTCAGACGATGACAGCGATGGCCAACCGCAATTCAATATCGTCGGGACTTGGAAAGTGACGGCGCAATACATCAACAATAACCAACAGGATATTTCAGATATTTGTGCGTTCAAAGGAAATGTGAAATTTATCAATGGCGGGACTTTCACCGAAGATGTTTGGACGGAAGAAGAAGGGGTGGCATGCCACTTGGACGAAACCATCGGCGGTACATGGATCAAAAACGGAAACAGTTACAGCGTGAACATCACTTCCCAAGGCGGTGAATCCATTCTTCCGGCGACGTTTACGCCGGTCATCACCAATAATGATATCTCGAAGTTTGAAATTTCAGAAACTTCTCTGGGAACCACGACCAAATTGGTTTTCACCAAACAATAACCCATTCAACATAGGTTAACCGGCAAATGAACTTTGCCGGTTTTTTTGTTTTAATTGATTAAATTTAAGCCATGAAAATTCTTAGCCCGAAACAATTAAAAGAAGCCGAAACCCAAACCATTTCCATCCAAGACATCGAATTGATTGACTTGATGGAGCGCGCGGCGACTTCGGTTTTACATTGGCTGAAAAACCGTTTGGATGTTACCAAAAACCATTTTACCATCATTTGCGGGATTGGCAATAACGGAGGGGACGGACTGGCTCTGGCCAGATTGTTGGACGCTGAAAAATCCAATGTCCAAGTTTACCTGCAAAAAAACAACAGTTATTCGCTCGACAACCTGAGCAACCAAAAGCGGCTGAAAGATGCGAAAATTCCCATCGAATATTTAACCGAAGAAACAAAATTCGATTTTCCGCCGAACACCATAATTATCGACTGCATTTTTGGCTATGGCCTCTCCAGGCCGATTGACCAAACTTGGAAATCGGTCATCACCCAAATCAATCTTGCGCCAAATACGGTTATTTCCATTGATGTACCTTCCGGGTTGTTCTGTGACCAAATCAATAAGAACCATGATTTGATTGTCCAATCCGAAATGACTTTGACTTTTGAAACGCCCAAACTCGGTTTATTGCTTTCGGACAACCGATCATATGTAAAAGATTTTGAAATTTTAGACATCAGTTTGGATTGGGATTCTGTAGAAAATCAATCATCACCTTACCATTATATCAGTTCGGATTCTATCCCCCATTTTTACCGTTTGCGACAGAAATTCTCCCATAAGGGCGATTTCGGGCATGTGTTGGTAATCGGAGGAAGTTATGGAAAAATCGGGGCAAATTTCCTTTCTGCAAAAGCAGCCTTGAAATCCGGTTGCGGAATGCTCACTTCCTATATTCCGAAATGCGGCTATGAAATTCTTCAAACCACATTGCCCGAAGCCATGGCTATGACTGATTTCTCGGAAGATAAAATCATTGGTTTTCCAAAAGATATAGCGAAATTCAATACTATTGCCATCGGTCCGGGTTTGGGTCCGGCGTCAGAAACGGCATTGGCATTGGAAGAATTCTTAAACGAACGGGATTTGAAAGGAAAAACCCTGATCATCGATGCGGACGGAATCAATTTGTTGGCTCAAAATCCGAGACTATTTGGGAAATTACCGGAAAATACCATCCTTACACCTCATGCCAAAGAACTGGAAAGGTTGATTGGCAAATGGGGAAATGAGTATGAAAAAATGGAAAAAGTGCGAAAGTTTTCGAAGGATAATCAAATAATAATCGTTGCGAAAAATGCACATACTGCGATTTTTACCCTTTCCGGAGAAGTATTTTTCAATTCGACCGGAAACCCGGGAATGGCCACGGCCGGAAGCGGGGACGTCCTCACGGGCATCATCGCAGGCCACTTGGCTAAAGGTTTTGAACCCCGGGATGCAGCCGTTTTTGGTGTATTTTTACATGGTTTAGCGGGCGATATCGCCCAAGAACATATAGGCGAAGAAAGCCTGATGGCGAGTGATATCATCAGTTACCTGCCTCTGGCATTCAAACAAATATTTGGTTAAACAGTTGTGGAAAAATTCCGCCGGAATTTCTGAGATTTCCATTCTGAAATAAGTTCTAAAACCCTATTTTTGCACAAATCAGAAACAAAATTCAATGACTTTAGAACAATTAGAAATCCATGTTCAGCAAACCCGCCGAGACATTCTGCGGATGGTTCATGCGGTAAACAGCGGGCATCCGGGAGGATCACTGGGTTGTACCGAATTTTTTACTGCATTGTACGGGAAAATCATGGATTATTCCACCGATTTCCAAATGGACGGTATAGGCGAAGATATTTTCTTTTTATCAAATGGGCATATTTCACCGGTTTTTTACAGCACTTTGGCTCGTTTCGGTTTCTTTCCCGTTGAAGAACTGAAAACTTTCCGGAAAATCGATTCCCGGTTACAAGGCCATCCTACTACCCACGAAGGTCTACCCGGCATCCGTGTCGCTTCGGGTTCTTTGGGGCAAGGCCTTTCGGTGGCGATTGGCGCAGCCTTGGCTAAAAAATTAAACCAAGACGATAAATTGGTTTTCTCGCTTCATGGTGACGGGGAATTGCAAGAAGGACAGATTTGGGAAGCCCTAATGTTCGCATCTGCCAAAGGGGTGGATAATCTGATTGCTACCATCGACTACAATGGAAGGCAAATCGACGGTGATACCAAAGATGTTTTGGATTTGGGAGATTTGAATGCGAAATTATTGGCTTTCGGGTGGACGGTTTTAGAAGAAGAATCGGGAAATGACTTGGAAAAAGTCATCGCCATTCTGGAAAAAGCAAAAAGCGAGACCGGAAAAGGGAAACCCGTCGCGGTTATTCTGCACACCGAAATGGGCAACGGTATTGATTATATGATGGGAACCCATGCATGGCACGGAAAAGCCCCGAATGATGAGCAACTGGAAAAGGCACTTTTCCAAAATCCGGAAACGGAATTGAAAGACTATTAATGAATCAGGACGATGTGAAAATGTTTTATTGTTTCGCAATAATCCGATTCACTCAATGATTCACTCACTCAAAATCACGAAAAATGATAGATGTAACCTATACTGAAAAAAAAGACACACGAAGCGGATTCGGAGACGGACTTACCCAATTGGGGCGAAGCAATCCCAATGTGGTTGCACTCTGTGCCGATTTGGTCGGTTCGCTTAAAATGGAAACTTTTATCCAAGAAAACCCCGAACGTTTTTTCCAAATTGGTGTAGCTGAAGCAAATATGATGGGCATTGCCGCGGGATTAACCATTGGCGGTAAAATCCCTTTTACCGGAACTTTTGCCAATTTTTCTACCGGCCGTGTTTATGACCAGATCCGCCAATCTATTGCCTATTCGGGCAAAAATGTGAAAATTTGTGCTTCCCATGCAGGATTGACCTTGGGTGAGGACGGCGCGACCCATCAAATTTTAGAAGACATCGGCTTGATGAAAATGTTGCCCGGGATGACGGTCATCAACCCTTGCGATTACAATCAAACCAAGACGGCAACCATTGCTATTGCCGAACATAATGGGCCTGTTTACTTGCGTTTCGGCCGACCGGCGGTTCCGGTTTTTACTTCCCCGGAACAAGATTTTGAAATTGGAAAAGGTATCATGATTCACGAAGGCCTTGATGTGACTATTGTAGCAACCGGCCATTTGGTTTGGGAAGCGATGTTGGCCGTAAACGAATTGGAGAAAGAGGGGATTTCGGCGGAACTCATCAATATACACACCATCAAACCCTTGGATGAAGACATCATTTTGAATTCCGTTCGTAAGACCGGGAAAATCGTTAGTTGTGAGGAACACAATAAATTCGGTGGGCTCGGTGAATCCATTGCGCGATTGTTAACCGAAAAATACCCGGTGAAACAAGGTTTTGTAGCTGTCAATGATTCATTCGGTGAGAGCGGAACGCCCGCCGAACTGATGAAAAAATATGGTCTGGACAGTTCCGATATTGTTAATAAAGTAAAAAGCTTACTGATATAAATCTTGCCATTTCTGTTTCATAAACGGATTGAGAATTATTAACAATTGTGGATAACCCAAGTTAATTTATTGTAAATAAGAAGATTGATTTTTATTTGCAAAATCTAAATTCGAAACTTAACTTTGAAATATCAAAATGATTCTCCGGATAGATGTTTTCATCAAAAGGAGCGACAAACGTAAAATGTCATTTTGGTGAACTTACGTTCTTTTACATAGTTCATAACTGATTGGCCGGACGAATTTGTTCTGAATGGCAAATCGAATTTGGACAAATGGGAAATTTACTTTGAGTAATTTAATGAAAAAATGCTGATTCTTGCGTCAGATTGCTATGGCAATTTGATTGTAAAAAGATTTTTCGCTAAGAAATTTCAGATTCAAAACTCATTTGGTTAATTAGATTTACTCTTTCGAGTAGTTTCTCAGTTTCTTGAAACAACCTGTATTTCGCTTTTCTAAAGTTGGTTTCAGGTAAGTAAGATGGAAGTTTCTTTTTAGAAATGATAAGTTTTACAAAATCGTTTCGGAGACGGAAAACCCTGGTTGATTTATCAATCAGGGTTTTCTTTTTTAAATATTCCTCAATTGTCTTTCCAAAGAAAAGGGGTAAACAAAATCAGGATGGCAAATAGTTCCAGACGGCCAAGAATCATCAGAAACGAACAAAACCATTTCGCCGAAACCGTCAAATCTGCCATTGTATCGGCCGGTCCGTAATTGCCTAAACCACTGCCCACATTTCCCAATGAAGCCGCTGAAAGACTCATGGCAGAAATGAATTCTTCATAGCCGGGGTTTAAGCCTTCATTGATCAATGCCAGAATTACGGAACTCGAAATCCAAATGAACATATACATCACAAAAAAGGCGAGAATATTGTAAACGATGTTTTGAGAAATGCTTTTTTTGTTGTACCGAACGGGTAAAATCGCATTGGGGTGAATCAGTCTTTTCAATTCCATCCAACTGTTTTTCAATAACAGGACATGGCGAATGATTTTCACCCCTCCGGAAGTGGATCCCGCCGAGCCGCCGACGAACAACAGTGCGAAAAAAATCATTGAAACAAACGGTGTCCACATAGTGTAATCCGCTGATGTAAAACCGGTTGTGGTGACGATGGAAACGACTTGGAATAACGAGGAACGGATTGAATTCTCATAAGTATAATGCGACCCGTCCGAGGTCAGGTTAGCATGGGGTATGCTGTTGTGGAATGGCTCTGCGAACTGCGAAACAAAAAGCGCCACCATACAGGATACTACGATAACGGTTCCCAAATACCAACGGAATTCTTCGTTTTTAATTATTTTACGAAAATCTCCTTTCAATAAAAAATGATTCAAAACGAAGTTTACCCCGGAAAGAAACATAAAGAAAATCATGGTGTATTGCACTGCCGGGAGGTTGTTCCAAAAAGAGGTGCTGGTATTTTTAGTGGAAAATCCGCCGGAAGAAAGCGTTGTCAGCGCATGGTTTGCGGCATCGAAGAGCCCCATTCCGGAAAAGAATAATAAAAACGTTTGCAATGCGGTTAAAATTACATAGACAAACCACAATCGTTTAGCGGTATCGGTAATTCTCGGGTGGATTTTATCGGCAGAAATTACCGGTGCTTCCACTACAAAAAGTTGCATGCCACCAATTCCAAGTAAAGGTAAAATCGCAATGGTCAAAACGATAATTCCCATTCCACCAATCCATTGCGTTAAACTTCGCCAGAATAAAAGCCCTTTTGGAAGGATTTCAACATCGTTAAAAATCGTGGAGCCGGTCGTGGTATAGCCGGCAATGGTTTCGAAGAAAAAATTGGTAAGGCTCATATCGTTGATTTTGAAAATTTCCTCGGTTAAATAAGGAACAGCAAAAAAGTAGGGGAGGGAACCGGACAAAATCAAACAAATCCATCCCGCACTCACAATCAAATAACCGTCTCTTCGGTTCAATTTTTTGGTCGCATTTTTAGTGCTGAAATAAGCTGTTGCACCCAAACTTGCGGTCACCAAACTTGAAAATGCCATCGATTTGTAAATTTCTTCTCCATAATACAAAGCCACCGGAACGCACAAAAGCATGAATAATGCATTGATCAGCATCAGCATACCGATGAGGTTGAAAATGATTTTGAAATTGGTGTTTTTCATTGGAAATATTTTCCGATTTTGGAAATTGCCGACGGTTGTACAAACACTACTACCCGGTCACCACTCATAATCCGGAAGTCTCCGGTTGGGATGAATCCTTCATTTTTTCGCACAATTCCTCCAACGATGGACTCTTTCGGGAGTTTGATTTCTTTTAAAGTTTTGTTCACAATCGGAGAAGATTCATCGACTTTGAATTCCAAAACCTCCGCATCTACATCTGATAAGCCGGTTACGTCCACGACATCTCCTTTTCGGATGTAACGGAAAATGCTGTCGGCCGCCAATAATTTTTTGTTGATAAATGCGCTGATGCCCACTTCCTGGCTCAGGTGGATGTAATCCATGTTCTCGACCAAAGCGATTGTTTTTTTGACGCCTTTGGACCTTGCCACCAAACATGACATGATATTTGCTTCGGAACTTCCGGTCACCGCGATGAATGCGTCTGAATTTCCGATTCCTTCTTCTTCGAGCAGGTCGCCGTCGCGGCCGTCACCATGGATGATGAGTATATTGTTCAACTCATCTGCCAAATCAAATGCCTTATTACGGTCTTTTTCAATGAGTTTTACATTGTGTTTGCTTTCTTTTAAAAGACTAACCGTTTTTTTACCGATGCTTCCGCCTCCTAATACGATGACGTTTTTATAGAATTCTTGTTTTTTTCCCAATAAATTATAAATCTCCGCCGTGGCATGTTTCAAGGCGATGAAATAAACTTGGTCATTTAACTGGTAAACAGTATCTCCACGCGGAATAATCGTTTCATGTCCGCCACCGCGTTCAATGTTTCGAATGATGGCTATGGGCATAAAGTGTGGAATTTGTCGAGAAACATCAATCACTTCCCGTACTTGTTTGCCCAAGACTTTGCAATCTTTGTCCAAAACTGTTCCGAATAATTTGAGTTCGCCATTGGCAAAGGCGTGCATGGTATTGAATGCGGACTCTTCTACCAATTGATGGATTTCGAGCGCGGCCAATTGTTCGGGGCTGATGAGGACATCAATGCCGATGCGCTGAACGGCCACTGCATTTTCCCGTCTCAGGAATTCAGGATTGGTAATCCGGGCGATGGTTCGTTTGGCACCCATTTTCTTTGCAATGAGCGCACTGGTTAAATTTGTGTTTTGAAGCTGGGTTACGGTAATAAAAATATCGGCCTCTTCTACTTTGATGGCCCGTAGAGAATCAAAGGAAGTAATGTCACCGCGATGAACCATCACATCCAGATTGCTTTCGATATTGTGTAATTTTTCTTTATCCGTATCGATGACGACAACGTCCAACATTTCCTTTGAAAGCCATTTGGCCAAATGGAAACCCACTTCTCCCGCACCCCCGATTACAATTTTCATTTTATAGATTTAAATATAACAACCCATCCATTCCCATTCCATTGGAACTTTTAAGGTTTTCAGGTTTTTTAGTTCAGTTAGTTGGAAATTCTTCCATTCGGTTTTTTCTGTCGATTGGGTTTCAGCAGCTTCATTTTCAAATAGATTTCCACCTGTTGTAATACTCATTTTTTTGGTGGAGAAATTGATGCTCGTAGAGGTGGTTTCTCCCGTTGCACGATGAAATTCATTCGTGTCAAAACCAATCAATTCAAATTCATCTTTCTGGAAACGAAAGGTATAAATGTTTGTATTTGTGGTCCATGAACCGCAACTTAACCAATAATTTAAGGTTAGAAGGAATGAACCTTTTTTGATTTCAATGCCGCCTTCCATGAGCGGATCAATCAAACAAACTGCTTCGAGATTGCCTTCAGATGGTAGAAAAGTTTTGTTCAATTCCATTAATTCATATCCATTGTCCGTTTGGAACAGAACCAATAAATAGCGGGGATTGAGATTGATTTGGGGGTTGCCCGAATCTTCGTTTACAAAGATTAAATCGGGGTTGGTATTTTCAATAATCAATACCGCGTCCGGTTTTTCATCTTTGTTTAAATCGCCTTCGGCTTGTTGGAAGATTTTCCAATTTGCCGGAACAAAATCCCCAATAGATTTACCTTTGGATGGAATAGTTTGGGAAAAGAGCATTCCACTCAAGAAGAGCCACAGGAAAATCAAATAAGTTTTCATTATTCCACATCTTCTTGTTGTCCCATCAGCATCAGAAATGCTTTGAGGAATTCATCGATTTCACCGTTCATGACGGATTGTACATCGCTGGTTTCGTATCCGGTACGGACATCTTTGACCAATTGGTATGGGTGCATTACATAATTCCGGATTTGCGAGCCCCATTCGATTTTCATTTTATTGGCTTCGATTTCGCTTCGGGCAGCCATTCGTTTTTCCAATTCGATTTTGTATAATTCCGATTTCAACATTTGCATCGCGCGTTCCCGGTTGGCTAACTGCGAGCGTTCTACTTGGCAAACCACGACAATTCCGGTGGGCTTATGTGTCAACTGAACTTTGGTTTCCACCTTGTTGACATTTTGGCCTCCGGCTCCTCCGGAACGGGAAGTCTGTAACTCTACATCGCTGGGGTTTACGTCGATTTCAATGGTATCGTCCACCAGTGGATAGACATAGACCGAGACAAAACTCGTGTGCCGTTTCGCGTTGCTGTCAAATGGTGAAATCCTCACCAAGCGATGGACACCGTTTTCACCTTTGAGGTAACCAAAAGCAAATTCTCCGTCAATTTCCAATGTGACGGTTTTAACGCCGGCGACGTCGCCTGCCTGGTAATTGAGTTCTTTTACTTTGTATCCGTTGTTTTCGGCCCACATCAAATACATCCGCATCAACATTCCCGCCCAGTCACAGCTTTCGGTTCCGCCGGCTCCGGCGGTGATTTGTAGAACGGCACTCAGGTTATCACCTTCCTCTGAAAGCATATTCTTGAATTCGATGTCTTCGAGCAATTTCGCTGTCAACTGGTGCTGGGCTTCCACTTCTTCTTGGGTAGCGTCGCCTTCTTTTTGGAATTCGGCCATAACTTCCAAATCATTGTAAGCATTGACAACGGCTTGGTAGTCCTCCACCCATTTCTTTTTGGAACGAAGTTCTTTCATGAAGACTTCGGCTTCTTTGGGGTTATTCCAAAAGTCAGGTGAAGCAACGCGTTCTTCTTCGTTCGCTATTTCAATCTGCTTGTTTTCAATTTGAAGATAGGAGTGTAAGTCTTTGATCCTCTGGTTTAAATCTTTTAAAATTTCATTATTGAACATGAGGGCAAAGATAATGCTTATCTGCTAAAGTTTAAATCTACTTTGTATTTCCATTTGATGAATTCGAAGAAATTATACAATTTGTACTCCAATAAAATGCCGTAATCCATATTGGGATCGTAGTCTATTCGCAAAGCATAAAAATCAGGGTCGTATGTAAAAGGCTGGGAATGCCTTATGTTCCATTCATTTACGTAAATACGATTTTTTGATTTGTAATAATTTTCGGAATAAAAGTGCATGGGACGTGCGATTCTCGCTAAGAAAGACTCGTATTGCGGGTCGAGCACGATGATGTCATATTCGTCTTCCTCATTTTTTTCAAAGGAAAGCGAGCCGGTTTCCGATTGATGAGGTAAAGTAGTGCCGCAACTTGTCAAAAACTCTAAACAAAGGAATATATAAAGTAAATTTTTCATTTGAATTAATTTGTATAAATTTAAGCAAAAACTAAACAAGATGATACAAATTTATCATAATCCACGGTGCAGTAAGAGCAGAGAAGGCCTTGCTATTGTGGAAGCATCCGGAAAAGATTTTGAAATCATTCACTACATGAAAGAGCCGCCGGAAGCCGAAGATTTGAAAAAAGTGATTCTAACGCTCAAGATGAATCCCATTGATTTGGTACGTAAAAATGAACCGATCTGGAAAGAAATTTATGAAGATAAATTTTTAAATGATCAACAAATCATCGCTGCGATGGTGCTTCATCCGCAACTGATTGAAAGGCCAATTGTAATCAATGGAGAAAATGCCGTCATCGGCCGGCCGCCTGAATTGATAAAAGACATATTGTAGCATTTTTATAAATCAGCTAACTTTAACCCTTGTATGGCAGAAGAAAAGATTTTAGACGCGGTAGAGAAAGAAAACCAGGAGATTACGCGGCGTTATAAGGAAATGTTGAAACATACTTACCAAACGCTGACCAAAGACGATAAGAAACTCATTCGCAAAGCCTTTGATTTGGCGGTGGATGCCCACAAAGACCAAAGGCGCAAAACCGGTGAGCCTTATATATTCCATCCCATTGAAGTGGCGAAAATCGTCGCGAACGAAATCGGTTTGGGGGCAACGAGCATCGCTTCAGCATTGATGCACGATGTGGTTGAAGATACGGATTATACGTTGGATGACATCGAAAAGCTGTTCGGTGAAAAGATTGCAAGAATCATCGACGGGTTAACCAAAATTGCCATCCTCAACAAACAGGACGTTTCCATCCAGTCCGAAAATTACCGAAAATTATTGCTGACTCTTTCCGAAGATGTTCGTGTGATCCTCATTAAAATTGCGGACAGGCTGCATAATATGCGCACATTGGAGTCCATGCACGAGGACAAACAATTGAAAATCGCTTCGGAAACCATCTTTATTTACGCACCTTTGGCGCACCGGATGGGGCTTTACAACATCAAATCGGAACTCGAAGATTTGAGTTTAAAATACACCAAGCCTGAAGAATATTTCAACATCGAGCGAAAACTTCAGGAAACCAATGAAGAACGAGAGAAATACATCGAAGATTTTTCCAATATCATTCGTGAAAATTTGGAAGAGGAGGGTTTGAGTTTTGAAATCAAAGGCCGTTCCAAATCCGTGTTTTCCATTCACCGAAAAATGGTTTCTCAAAATGTTGGTTTTGAAGAAGTTTATGACAAATTCGCAGTAAGAATCGTTTATAAGTCCGACAAAAAGAATGAGAAATTCCTTGCATGGAAAATTTATTCGGTCGTGACGGACATTTTCCGGCCGAATCCCAAACGGCTCCGAGACTGGATTTCCCAACCCAAATCAACCGGTTACGAATCGCTTCACATCACGGTGATGGGACCGATGGCACGTTGGGTGGAAGTCCAAATCCGGTCGGAACGAATGGACGAATTGGCAGAAAGAGGCGTTGCCGCACATTATAAATACAAAGAGAATTACCAAGTCGAAGATTCGAAGGTGGACGAATGGATCAGTCAAGTACGCGAAATGCTCGAAAACCATGATACTCAGGATGCCACAGAATTTATCGATAATTTTAAATTCAATCTTTACGCCAAGGAAATTTATGTTTTTTCACCCAAGGGTGATTTGTATTCTCTTCCCAAAGGCGCGTCTTCATTGGATTTTGCTTACGCCATCCACAGCAATATTGGGGACACCTGCCTCGGCGCGAAAGTGAATGGGAAATTGTATCCTTTGAGCCATGAATTGCAAAGTGGTGACCAAGTAGAAATCATCACTTCTTCGCACCAAAAACCCAAACCTGACTGGTTGGAATTTGTGGTCACCAGTAAGGCACGTTCCAAAATAAAAGCATCGCTCAACGCGGCCAGAAGAGCCCTTTCAGAAGAAGGAAAAGAAATTTTAATTCGGAAATTGCGCCATTTGAAAATTGATTTCAATGAGAATCTCGCCAATGAAATGCAAACTTTTTTCAAAACCCGCAACAGCCAAGACGTTTTTTATAAAGTAAAGACAGGAGAAATCGACAACAAAGGATTGCGGAAATTCGCTGAAACTAAATCAGGTTTTTCAGGTTTCATCAATCGGTTTAGGCCTAAAATAGGAAGCTGTCCGGTCGTCACCCAAGAACCGGAACAGCAAAAGTTGGATTCATTGGTTTTCGGGCCGGATGAAGAGAAACTCAACTATGAACTTGCTTCTTGTTGCAACCCGATTCCGGGCGATAAAGTTTTTGGATTTGTAACCGTGGCTAAGGGAATCCGTGTTCATAAAAAAGATTGCCCCAATGCCGTTTCATTGCAGGCCAACCAAGCTTATCGGATCATCAAAGCGAAATGGATTGATTCTTCTTCCCAATTGTACCGCGCGATTTTAAACATGCAAGGCTTAGACCGGATTGGTCTGGTCAATGACGTTACGAAAATCATTTCCTCCAATCTCCACGTGCATATCCGGAGCATCAATATATCGGAAGAAGACGGGGTTTTTGAAGGGAAAATCTCCGTTTCGGTAAAAAACAAACACCAATTGGATAAGATTTTGGATGAACTGAAACAGGTGGAAGGCATCCAGAAAGTAAGCAGGACTTACGCCAATTAATTAATCTATCGGTAAAGAAACCGAATCAAAAAATAAAAAATGAAATTAAAACCCTTTCATTATTATGCCATCGGATTTGTGGTGGCGGTAACCATCGGATTCATTGTGAAAGAATACATGGGATTTGTGATTGCCGGCGGGCTTTACGCAATTTTATTGGGATTGATTGTTTCCATTTTCAACTTCAATCCGGTCGAGAAATCGCCTTATGACAAGAGGAAAAAAGATTAAACGCTCAGTTTTCCACGGAACCCCCTTGCGGCATAATAGGAATCGGCGCCGTTGTGGTAGGTGAAAGTCCGGCCGTAACGTTTGTCGCAAAAAATTGCGCCACCGCGTTTGCGTACAGTTTCCGGAGTTTTGACCCAGCTTGAGGTTTTCAAATCGAAATCACCCAATTCCTGCAAAGCGTGGTACTCCGCTTCAGTCAGCATTTCGATTCCGATTTCTTGCGCAAGGTCCATTGCCGAATTTTCCGGTTTGTGTTGTTTTCTACCATCCAATGCTTCGCGGTCGTAACAAATGCTTCTTCTGCCTTTTGGGCTTTCGGGCGAACAATCGTAAAATATAAATTCACCTGTATTTTTTTCAAAACCGATTACGTCAGGTTCTCCTCCTGTTGATTCCATTTTATTTAATGTCAGTAATTTACTTAGGTCTTTTTCAAGTTTTAATTGAATGTCATCCCATTTCAATTTTGGGTGGCGGATTTTGTTTTTCTCGAAACGGGATTTCAATATTTCAAGCAATTCTGTTTGCTCTTTGGGCGATAATTTTTCTTTCATGATGAGGTTAAATTTTTTAATTACTTAATTTGAATCAATTCCAAAAATTCGTCTTCGGTTAAAATTTTAACCGTTCCGATGGCTTCTGCTTTTTTAAGTTTGCTTCCGGCTTTTTCACCTGCTATCAAGAAATTCAGGTTTTTGCTTACGGCGGAAATGTTTTTCCCTCCGTTTTGCTCGACCAATCTTTGGGCTTCATCGCGGCTGAATTTTGTTAAACTCCCGGTAAACAGAAAGGTTTTTCCTTCCAATAAATTTGAAACGGGTTTTTCTTCTTCCCCCAGTTCCATCCTGACCCCGGCATCCTTCAACCGTTGAATCATGATTTGGTTTTTTTCTTCTGCAAAATATTCCTGAATGCTTTGCGCGATTTTATTTCCGATGTCTTCTACATTTTCCAATTCTTCCAAAGATGCACTCATCAGGTTATCGATGGATTGGAACCTTTTGGCTAATTTTTTCGCTACGGTTTCACCCACATGGCGGATCCCGATTGCGTACAAAACCTTTTCAAATGGGATTTCTTTGGATGCTTCAATCGCATTGATGATATTTTGAGCCGATTTTTCCGCCATTCTTTCCAATGGCAGAATGTCTTCTTTTTTCAAATCGTAAAAATCGGCTGCGTCCTTCACCAAACCGTTTTTGTAGAACAATTCGGCGGTTTCGCCGCCCACACTTGCCATGTCCATCGCTTTTCGGGAAACATAATGTTCCAATCGACCGATAATCTGAGGCTTACATCCGTCTTCATTGGGGCAGAAATGTTGGGCTTCACCTTCTTTACGAACCAATTTTTCTCCACACTCAGGGCAATTTTGAATGAATTCTATTTCTTCCGAATCCGGTTGGCGTACATCGAAATTGACTTCTACGATTTTCGGAATGATTTCACCGCCCTTTTCCACATACACCATATCACCAATTCGCACATCCAATTTGTTGATGATGTCTTCGTTGTGCAGGGATGCGCGTTTTACAATCGTGCCGCCCAAACTGACAGGTTTCAGGTTTGCAACAGGTGTGACGGCTCCGGTTCGTCCGACTTGATAAGAAATACTCAGTAATTCGGTTTCGGCTTTTTCAGCTTTGAATTTATAGGCCATTGCCCATCGCGGCGATTTTGCGGTATGGCCCAATTCTTCTTGTTGGGCGAAGGAATTTACTTTTACGACGATGCCGTCGATTTCGAAAGGAAGCTTTTTTCTTTCTTTGTCCCAATAATCGATGAATGCCAAAACTTCTTCTAAACTCCCACAGAGCTGGGCGGTTTTGGGGATTTTAAACCCGTAACTTTCCGCTGACTGCAACATTTCCCATTGGGATTGAAACGGCAAGTTATTCCCGATGATGGTATAGAGGTAACAATCCAGTTTCCGTCGGTAAACCTCGGCACTGTCCTGCAATTTCAAGCTTCCGCTGGCAGTATTTCTGGGATTGGCATAGAGTTCCAAACTGAGTTCTTCGCGTTCGGAATTGATTCTTTTGAATTCTTTAAAAGGTAAAATGATTTCACCACGGATGTAAAACTTTTTCGGGAATTTCCCTGTCAATTTCAGAGGAACCGACTGAATGGTTTTGATGTTGGAGGTAATTTCATCGCCCTGAAACCCATCACCGCGGGTCACAGCTTGTTTGAGTTGGCCATTTTCGTAGAGGATGGAAATGGAAGCTCCGTCATATTTTAATTCGCAAACGAATTCTACCTTTTCATCCAAGGTTTTTTCGATTCGTTTTTCCCAATCCTGTAAATCTTCGATGGAATAAGAATTGTCCAAGGAATACATGCGGTATTCGTGAACGATGGTCGGAAAGTTTTTAGTGACCGCTCCACCGACGCGTTGGGTAGGGGAGTTTTCATCGAAGAATTCGGGATATTGGTTTTCCAGTTCCTGAAGTTCCCGGAGCATCCGGTCGAATTCCGAATCCGCAATTACAGGTTTGTCGAGTATATAATAATGGTAATTGTGGCGGTTGATTTCTTCGCGTAGCAATTGGATTTTTTCCCGGATGTTCATGGAATTTGCATTTGAACAAAGATAAAAAATGAATGGGTCTTTATTAAAATTTAAAATGAATATAATTTTTAATCAGTATCTATACAGAGTATCAATATAGAACTATTTAAATTTTAAATGAAAATGGAGTTTATGTAACTGGATTGTGAAACATTTTCAACTAAAAAACCCGTTCATTTCGAACGGGTTTTTTAAGTTAAAATTTTACTTAAAAGAGGTTTATTTTTTTCCTTTATAGAATTCTTCAGCCAACTCAACGGCTCTGTAAGCATCAACCACACCGCCGGTTACGGAAATATCCGTCAACTGGGGGTCTTTGTTTACTGATAGGATGATGATTTCCTTTACCTCTTCAGCTGTTAATTTCGGATAATGCGACCAGATAAGTGCAGCTACGCCCGCCGTAACCGGTGATGCCATGCTGGTTCCGTCTTCGGCTTTGTATTCGTCATGCGGAACAGTGGACATGATATTGGCTCCGGGTGCGAATACATCTACCGATTTCTTTCCGTAGTTGGAGAAGGTAGCTTTCAGCATCAATGGGTCTTCGGTAGAAGCCCCCACAGTTAACAATGATTGGATAACTTGGGTTCCTTTGTCGTCAAAATTAGAAGGATAATGTACTTCTGTATCAATATCGACATTGTCATTTCCGGCGGCTTTGATGAGCAAGGCTCCTTTCTTTTCGGCGTACTTCATCGCTTCCCACACGATTTCTCTTTCCGGAGAATGTGATTTTCCGAAAGACATATTGAGGATTTTTGCGCCGTTATCTACTGCATAGCGTATGGAATTAGCCACGTCTTTGTCCCTTTCATCACCGTTGGGAACGGTTCTTACACCGATGATTTTGATGTGGTTTCCGGCGATTCCGTCAATACCTTTGTCATTCCCTCTCACCGCGGCGATGATTCCCGCAACGTGCGTGCCGTGTCCAGCATCAGGACCTTCAACATCGGCATTACCGTATTTTGATTCTTTTTTGTCGGCATAATTATCGCCTACAATTCCGCGTGATTCAAAATCAACATTGTAATGGTATTGGATTTGCCCGTTTAAATATTCGAGGTAACCGTTTAATTCTCCCGAAATACTTTCATAAATCGCTTGCATGGTTTTGCCTTCCCAATCGGCTTTTTCCATAAACCCGAAAGCAATCATTCCGCTCATGGCTTCAGCAGAAGGTTCGTACTTCCCTAAACTCTCTTCGGTGACAGGTGTTTCTTGGAAATCCGCAATCAGCACTTTGAACCCGGCGTCAATGCCATCCTTCAGCATTTTGATTTGCGGCATGGTCGCATTGGCTTCGGCTAATTTCTTGGTAATGGTCTCTTTGATTTTTTCGTAATCCGCATACTTTTCAGGGTATTTGGTTTTATTGGCTTCATTTTTTGAGGCATCTTCGCTTTCAAATAAAGGCAAATATTCGTATTTGTACATCCGCACTTTTTCGAGCGTATCGCCATCTACGTTTTTACCGTCTTTTCCGCCGATGAAATTCCATCCATGAATATCATCCACATAACCGTTTTTGTCATCGTCTTTTCCGTTTCCGGGTTTCTCCTTGGGATTCACCCACATATTGGCTTGTAAATCTTCATGATCGGCTTGAATCCCGCCGTCCAAAACGGCAACGGTTAATTCTTGGGGTTTACGGTTGTGCTCTTTGAGGAATTGCCAAGCTTTTTCGGTATTGACACCGTAAACGCCGGTCTCATCAAAATCGGCATTGTACCAAGCTTCCATGGTTTTCTGTTCGGTCGCTTGTTGTGCAAATCCTTGGGATAAAAGCACAAAAGCCAAGCCGATTGTAATCAAAAATTTGTTCATTATAATAAAGTCTTTTAAAGTTCTTTTAAATAAGTAGCGGATTGCGGGCCTTCGTTACACAAGAGATCCAAAATACTCAAATCGGGCATAAAACCAAATTTCTCTTGAAATACCTGCATGTATTCCGGCATTGCAATAGGCGATTCTGATTTGGCTTCGAAACGGTTCCGGAAATCCATATCTTCATTTAGGGTTTGATATTGTTCCGTCTGGTTTGTCAAATTCAAATTTAAACTCAGTTTGGATTGAATGAATTCAATCGTTTTGAAGTTTAAATCCAATAAAAATTTCTCCTTCTTTTTATAAACCGCTGCGATGTCATCTTCATAATATTCAAAATAGGGCGAACGCTGGTAAGCCGAAACCAATGATTTGAAATGTTCTTTTTGCCAATTGGATTCATGTGAAATCTCGGTATCCTTCAGGATTCGTTTTCCGTTGTGTTTAATTGGTACGGCGAGGCGTAATTTCCCATTCGCGCCTTGGATGTAGCAGCGGTTCCGATAGGTTTGTTTCGGGAAATTTTCATGGATTTCGAAACAAGGGTCTTCTGCATTCATCAATTCTTTGAAATAGGTAACCGGGCCAAAATAAAAAACGGGAAAAGTCATGGATAAATCTTATTTGCCTTCTTTTTGTTTCTTCTTTTTCACGCGGTAATAATCCCAAACGAAAAATGCAACCAATGCAATTCCAACATACAATAAATAGGATTTTTTGTCAGGGTTATTGTTGTTGATGGAAGTCATCCAGCGCTCCCAGATGAATTTTTTGGGTGCGGGCTCGAACATTCCATTGAAATTTGCCCAAACCAAAACCGGTCGGCCGATGATATGGCTTTCCGGAACCGGTCCGAAATAACGCGAATCCAGTGACTGGTTACGGTTGTCCCCGCTCATGAAAAAATAATCCTGTTCAATGGTGTATTGATTGGTTTCTTGGCCGTTGATGAATATTTGATCACCATCTACTTTTAGTTCATTTCCTTCGTAATTTCGGATGATACGCTTGTACAATTCGATATTGGTTTTATCCAATTGAATCACATCTCCTTTTTTCGGCACATAATACGGCCCGTAATAATCTTGGTTCCAGTTGCGGTCGATAGGAAATGAATTGGCGGAATCTATTTGAGAAGAATTGTGAAAAGTTTGGGTTTCTTTGATTCCCTGCGGCGTATAAAAAGGTTCTACCGTGACATTCGGATTGGATTTGAATTGTTGAACCATTTGGTCCGTCAAAGCTTTGAAATAATAATTGTATCGGTTTCCTTCCTTTGCGCTAATTCCCATAAAACCTTCCGGCCAAGGAATGTAATCTACATCTTGAAGCAATCCATAATCCCTGTAAAGCAATTCCGGGCTGAACATATTGGTGGTACTTATTTTGTAACGGTGCTGAACCCAAGCGTCTTTTTTCGGGATGAATTCTTTTCCGTTGATGAATAAGGTTCCTTCTTTGTATTCCACCGAATCGCCGGGCATCCCGACCAATCTTTTCACATAGGCGTCTTTGCGGTCAATAGCGTCGTAAAGCGAATCTGCGGGGTAACTGAATACCACAATGTCGTTGGACTTTAAATCGCTCCAACCCGGTAACCGCATATACGGTAACCTGGCTTGGTCCACATAAGCATTCCGGTTGATGAATTCCGAAAAAGGAATTCCGATGGGCGTGAAGGGTACACGGACGCCATAACTGATTTTATCGACAAACAAAGCATCACCGATTTTGATGGTATTTTCCATTGACCCTGTCGGAACGACCATGGGTTGGATTGCCCAAGTATGCACCAAAGTCGCGAGGATAACCGCAAAAACCAGTGCAGCGATGAAAGTGCCCTTTCGCTCTTCCGGGCCGGTGTATTTTGGTTTTTCTATATAATTCAAATAAAATGCATAAAGCCCGACAGTTAGAATCATCAAAAGCGCATCCAACCATGTTCTTTTGCCAAAACTTCTCCCGAAATCAACCCAATATACCCACCACATAATCGGTGCGACAATAGGAGTGTAAAAAAGAATAATCCACCATTTGGGGCGTTGGATAATTCCCAAGCCAATCCAGAGATTGTAAAACGGTACAAAAGCTTCCCAAGGTTTCCGGCCTGCATTTTTATAAAGTTGCCAAGTAGAAGTTCCATAAATCAATTGATAAACAAGGAACCCAATCAGCCAATAGAGTAAAATCATTTTTTTATAATTAAAGTGTGCTAATTTAATATTTTAAGTGAACACGGTGGATGAAAACTTCTACTGAATATTGTTATTTTTTGTTAAAAGGCTGAATTCTCACCCTATTTTATCCGGATTCAGAAAAGCAGAAAATTTTTCAAATGAAGCCAATGGTTTTTTAGGAGCGATTTTTGTTCGGCTAAAATTGAATCAATTCAACTTTATGGAGACAAATCTAAATTTTGAATCATTTTGGAACAATCAAAAGCAATTCCGTTTTTGGGAGAAAGTTTTCAAGAACAAACCGCCCCGAAAAGAACTGACTACTCCGGAAATTATTCAAAATTGCACAGGTTTGCCTTTTAAAAACCAAATCATTAAATCCTTGTTGTTTTCGACAGATATGGCTTTGATTGAAAACAATGATGCCGATGCAGTTTTGGCTGTTTATCCTTTTTCACCCTCACCCAAGATTATGAAAACCCTCATTGAGTTTTCCGAAAAACCGGTGATTTGCGGCGTGGGGGGCGGAAAAACCAAAGGGAGAAAATCCCTCGAAATGGCGATGTACGCCGAACAAGCAGGGGCAGCAGGCGTCATTGTCAATATTCCTTTTGAAGATAGGGATTTGGAAATAATCAAAAAGCGGATTTCCATTCCCATCTTGGCAAGTGTCGGTTCTTATGATTTGCATTTTCTTCAAAACCGGATCAATGCCGGGGCGGATGTGTTTCATGTGACCGGCGGGAAATTCACCGGTGAAATCATCAAGCGAATTACGAACCAATTTCCCGGTTTTTCCATCATGGCTACGGGCGGGAAAAATTTGAAGAGTTTAGAGGATTCCATCTCTTCAGGAGCGAATGCCATTGTGCTCACGCCTCCTTCCAACAAGGATTTATTCCGTTTGGCCATGGAAAATTACCGAAAGGGAATCAAAAAATTTTTCTGAATTATTTTCCCGAATTCAATCCCAAGACATCTTTCATAGAAAAAATTCCTTTTTTCCCATGAATCCATTCCGCAGCGATGACGGCACCCAAAGCAAAACCTTTGCGGCTATGGGCGGTGTGTTTGATTTCGATTGTATCGATTTCTGAAATATAGGCCACCGAATGGGTTCCGGGAACCTGATTGGTGCGGATGGAGCGAATGGGAATCAATTCCGGATTTCCTGTAACTTCCGAAACCCAACCGGTCTTTTTACTGTTCTTTAGGATGCCCTCGACCAATGAAATAGCGGTGCCACTGGGCGCATCCAGTTTCTGCGTATGGTGAATTTCTTCCATTTCGATTTTGTAAGCAGGGTATTGGGACATCAGTTTAGCTAAATGTTCATTCAATTCGAAAAATAAATTTACCCCGAGGCTGAAATTGGAACCATATAAAAAAGCACCGTTTTTTTCTTGGGTCAGGTTGCGGATTTCTTCCAGTTTGTCTAACCATCCTGTGGTTCCGGAAATAACCGGAACATTATTTTTAATCAATGATTGGATATTTTCAAATGCAGATTCCGGATTTGAAAATTCAATGGCGGCATCGATTTGGTTCAAATCTTCCGCTTCGGGTTTCCGATTCAATTTCACCGGAACCTGATGGCCTCTTTCCACCAGAATTTCTTCAATCGCTTTTCCCATTTTTCCGTATCCGATGATGGCGATGTTCATTATTTTGAAGATTTGAATTTAAAATTGATAATTTACACCGAGTCCGATCCTGATTTCAGATGAATGGAAATCTTGCATCATCACGGGTTGAAAAGACAAATCCGGGTCTTTATTGATTCCGTATAAATGCGCATCTACCGTGGCATCGAGGATGTTTAACAGATAGCCCAAAGCTGTCAGCGCAATGGCATAGTCGCGTGATCGTTTCCGGTCATCTTGGATCGTGGCCAATTGTTCTTTGGACAAATTGGCAATACCGGGTGCGGCAATCGGATTTCCATAAAGTTTATCCAAGTAATATCCTCGGTATTCTTTGTACTGGTTGTTGTAATAAATGATGAAACCTGTTCCGGTTCCCAATATACCCCATACCAAGGGTGCTTTCCACCATTTTTTATTGTAAATCTGGCCCATGCCCGGAAGTACTGCAGAATAAAGCGAGGCGCGCATCGGGTTGCGGAAACTCAGGTAATTAACCGCAGCAGAATCATTTGCAGGAAAGACTTCTACTATTTGACCGGTTTCTGTGGAGTCATTTTTTTCTTCTTGTCCCATTAGGAACATCGGGAAACACAAGCAGATATAGAGCAATATTTTATTCATCCGAGCAGATTTCTCAACCGTTCAAATTCTTCATCCGATTTAAAATCGATGATGATTTTTCCTTTTCCGTTGGAACTGCGTTTGATGTCAACGCCCGAACCCAGTTTTTCCGAGAATTCCTTCAGTGCTTTTTTGTATTCGTTCGGTAACACGGTTTGGGTCGTTCTTTGTGCAACGGGATTTTTCAAGGTCTTAATCCATTTCTCCGTTTCGCGGACAGAAAGGTTGTCGGCAATGACTTTTTCGTAAATTTCCAATTGTAAATCGGTATCATTGATGGCGAGGATGGCGCGGCCGTGACCCATGCTGATCATGCCGTCGCGAATTCCGGTTTGGATAATCGGGTCTAATTTCAACAACCTCAAATAATTGGAAATAGAGGTTCGGTCTTTGCCTACGCGGTGGCTGAGTTGCTCTTGGGTCAGGTTGATTTCTTCCAAAAGTCTTTGGTAAGAAAGGGCGATTTCAATGGCATCTAAGTCCTGCCGTTGGATGTTTTCTACCAAGGCCATTTCCAACATTTCTTGGTCATTGGCGAGACGGACGTAAGCGGGGATAGATTCCAATCCCACGATTTGGGAAGCCCGAAACCTTCTTTCGCCTGAAATCAATTCATAACCGGAATCGATTTTCCGAACGGTAATGGGTTGGATAACGCCCAAGACCGCAATGGATTTGACCAAATCGTCCAAAGCATTTTTGTCGAAATTGGTTCGGGGTTGGTAAGGATTGGTTTTGATTTTTCTCAAATCGACTTCCAAAATATTTCCGACCAGTTTTTCCGCTCCCTTGTCAGAAGCCGAAACCACACTCGGTTCGTCTTTCAGCAGTGCGGATAGTCCTCTCCCTAAACGATTATTTGCTTGTTTTGCCATATCTATTTCTAATTATTTTAAATGTTAATTTTAAATGTGTTTTTGTGTCATTTATCATTCAAAATTTTCAATTTAAAATATTAAACCTTGTCGTTGTTCTTTACTAAAAATTCACGGGCTAAATTTAGGTAATTTTCCGCACCCTTGCTGCCTGCGTCATAGGCAATGATGGATTCGCCGAAACTCGGTGCTTCCGACAAACGGACGTTGCGCTGGATGACGGTATCGAAAACCATTTGGGGGAAATGGCTGTTGACTTCGTCCACCACTTGGTTCGATAGGCGCAACCGTGAATCGTGCATGGTAAGCAACAATCCCTCAATGTCCAAATCTTTGTTGTGGTGTTGTTGAACGCCTTTGATGGTATTCAAAAGTTTACCCAAACCTTCCAGTGCAAAATATTCACATTGAATCGGGATAATGACTGAATCCGCGGCCGTAAGTGCATTCAAGGTGATGAGCCCCAAAGAAGGCGCACAATCGATGATGATGTAATCGTAATCATTCCGGATTTCCGCCAAAGCTTCCTTGAGCAGGTATTCGCGGTTTTCATGGTCCACGATTTCGATTTCAGCGGCTACCAAATCTACATGAGCGGGGATGATATCCAAGTTAGGCGTTTGGGTTTTTTGAACGGCATCCTTTGCGCTTATTTGGTGTTCCAAAACCTCATAGGTTCCTTTTTCCACTTCTTCCACCACAATGCCCAAACCCGAAGAGGCATTGGCCTGGGGGTCTGCGTCAATCAAAAGGGTTTTCTTCTCCAACACACCCAACGAAGCCGCCAAGTTTACGGCTGTTGTGGTTTTTCCTACTCCTCCTTTTTGGTTGGCAATGGCGATTATTTTTCCCATAGAAATTCTCCTGAAATGATTTATGATTTCCGTGTAAAAATACAACAACAAAACCGAGGAACACAAAGCAGGCACCGATTTTTATAAACACCTCTGTTTATTCAAAGCGAAGCGAACGGCTTAGTGCAATGAATCAGGAATAATCCTTGTTTTTGCTTTGCAACTCGCGGGGAGCTTTTGAGGATGAGATTTCTTTTATTCAAAAAAAAAGGAAGCCATTAAACAGCTTCCTCTTATTGTTGTATTTCATTCGGATTAATGGTCCACCAAGACCCATTCTCCATTTTCGATGAGGGGTTTGGCTTGTTTGAATTTCAATTCCTTTTTCTCGCCGGTGGTTACGTTGCGCAAGCTCACTTTTTCATTGGGCATGATTTTCACCACTGTTCTCGGAGCGGTAACTTCCGGCCTTTGTGTAGGTGCGTTTGCAGAGGCTCTTTGCGGGGAACTGTTTTCCTCAACACCGCGGTTGGTTTCCACTTTTTCCTGGCGGGCTTGTTTGGCTTGCTGGATTTGTTGCGGGTCGGGCGTAGGCAGTTCTCCTTTGAACAAGAATGAAATAATTTCTTTATTCACTCTGTCCAACATGCGTTGGAACACATAAAAAGATTCTTGTTTGTAAATTACCAGCGGGTCTTTTTGTTCATAAACCGCGTTCTGAACCGAACGGCGTAGGTCATCGACATCGCGCAGGTGTTCTTTCCAATGTTCGTCAATCAAACTCAGGATAATTCCTTTTTCGAAATCTTTAATGAGTCTTTTCCCTTGGGTTTCATAAGCTTCTTTCAAGTCGGTTACGACCATCAGGGTTTTGATTCCGTCGGTAAATGGAACTTGGATCCGGGCGAATTGGTTTCCGGGGTTTTCATAAACACTGGCGATGATCGGATGGGCGGTTTCCGCTTGGTGTTGCATCCGTTTTTTATAGTCTTCAATAGCCGCTTTGTAAATTTTATCGGTCAGTTCACGCACGGAAGTCGACTTGAATTCGGCTTCTCCCACCGGTGAGTCCATGGTGAAATATTTGATTAAATCGAACTCCAGTTGTTTGTAATTCTCATTGTTTTTGGCTTCGTTTACAATGGCAGCCGAAGTGTCGTAAACCATGTTGGCAATGTCCACGTCCAAGCGTTCGCCGAACAAAGCGTTTTTCCTTCTTCGGTAAATCACTTCGCGTTGCTTGTTCATCACGTCGTCGTATTCCAGCAGTCGTTTACGTACACCGAAGTTGTTTTCTTCCACTTTTTTCTGGGCGCGTTCGATGGATTTGGAAATCATGGAATGCTGAATCATATCGCCTTCCTTGTGTCCCATTCTGTCCATGAGTTTGGAAATCCGTTCCGATCCGAATAAACGCATCAAATTGTCTTCCAAGGAAACAAAGAACAAGGAACTTCCCGGATCTCCCTGTCGGCCTGCCCGTCCGCGCAACTGTCTGTCCACGCGTCTGGAATCGTGGCGTTCGGTTCCTACGATGGCCAAACCGCCTGCTTCCTTTACTTCTTTGGTAATCTTGATGTCGGTACCCCGTCCTGCCATGTTCGTAGCGATGGTTACTACACCCGCTCGGCCTGCTTCGGTAACGATGTCGGCTTCTTTTTTGTGGAGTTTGGCGTTCAGAACATTGTGCTGTATTTTTCGCAATTGCAGTGCACGGCTCAATAGTTCCGACATTTCTACATTGGTCGTCCCGACCAAAACCGGTCGTTTTTGGTTTTGGGAAAGATCCACTACTTCTTCAATAACCGCGTTGAATTTCTCGCGGTTTGTCTTATATACTTTGTCTTGTAAGTCCTTTCGTTGGATGGGTCGGTTGGTTGGGATTACCACCACATCGAGTTTGTAAATTTCCCAGAATTCGCCCGCTTCGGTCTCCGCAGTACCGGTCATACCCGCGAGTTTGTTGTACATCCGGAAATAATTCTGCAAAGTTACGGTCGCAAAAGTTTGGGTGGCGGCTTCGATTTTTACGTTTTCCTTTGCTTCGATGGCTTGATGGAGACCGTCTGAATAGCGGCGTCCGTCCATGATACGTCCGGTTTGTTCATCTACGATTTTCACTTGGCCTTCCATGACCACATATTCGACGTCTTTCTCAAATAAAGTGTATGCTTTCAGCAATTGGGTCAGCGTGTGTATTCTTTCGGATTTGATGGAAAAGTCCCGGAAGAATTCTTCTTTGGCCAAATGTTCTTCTTCTTTGGGAAGATTTTTGGCTTCAATATTGGCCAATTCGGTTCCCACATCGGGCAGTACAAAGAAGTTGGCGTCTTCCATTCCTTGCGATAAATATTCAATGCCCTTGTCGCTCAAATCGACCTGGTTGTTTTTTTCATCGATTACAAAATACAAATGCTGGTCAACTTCCGGCATTTCGCGGTTGTTGTCGGCAATGTAATGGGCTTCGGTCTTTTGCAATTGCGTACGGATTCCCTCTTGGCTGAGGAATTTAATCAAAGGTTTGTATTTGGGCAATCCTCTGAAAACTTGGTACAACTTGAATCCTCCTTCTTTTTTATCGCCTGTTTCGAAACGTTTTTTGGCTTCGTTCAGGGTTTTACTCAATTCTTCACGTTGAATGTTGAAAAGCTTTTCGACTTTTGGTTTCAATGCGTCAAATTCCTGTCTGTCACCTTGCGGAACCGGACCTGAAATGATCAAGGGTGTCCTTGCATCATCGACCAAAACGGAATCGACCTCATCGACAATTGCAAAATTCAATTCGCGCTGAACGAGGTTTTCGGGCGAACTGGACATATTATCGCGCAGGTAATCGAATCCGAATTCATTGTTCGTTCCATATACGATATCGGCTTGATATGCATTTTTTCTACCCGGAGAATTGGGTTGGTGATTGTCGATACAATCCACTCTCAATCCATGGAATTCAAACATGGGTGCCATCCATGCGGAGTCACGTTTGGCCAAATAATCGTTGACCGTTACCAAATGTACGCCTCGGCCGGTCAAGGCATTGAGGTACATGGGTAGGGTAGCGACCAAGGTTTTTCCTTCACCGGTCTGCATTTCCGCTATTTTTCCTTGGTGCAAAGCCGTTCCGCCGATGAGCTGCACATCGTAATGAATCATGTCCCAAGTGACTTCTTTTCCGGCGGCATCCCATGAGTTTTTCCAAATAACCTTGTCTTCACCCAAAACTTCCACATAAGATTTAGTCCCGGCGAGTTCCCTGTCATAGGGCGTTGCAGTTACTTCCATAGTGGGATTGCTTACAAATCTTTTTGCGGTTTCTTTTACGATGGCAAAGGCTTCGGGCAGAATTTCCAAAAGGGTTGATTCTTCAATTTCGTAAGCTTCTTTGTTGATTTTATCAATTTGTTCGTAAAGGGATTCTTTTTCGTCAAAATTTTCAATCGTTTCCGCTTGTTTTTTTAATTCTTCAATTTGATCCCTTTGGGCCTTGGTGGCTTCTTTCAGTTTTGATTTGAATTCTGCCGTTTTGGCTCGTAATCCGTCTAATGACAAAGAGCTGACAGATTTTTCAGCTTCGAGTGCCTTGTCGGCATATTTTTGTAATTCTTTTACGTCTTTTTGATTTTTATCGCCTAAAAATCCCTTCAATACTTTTTCAATAATGCTCATAATTCCTATTTTCACTTCCCACCACAGTCGCGGCCGGTATATGCCCAGACCTGCAAATATAGTTCAATTGCCGGGGTTTGATTTATTTTTAAATTAAAAAAAGCCCTTAATGGGGCTTTGGTTTTGTTTTAATATTCGTCTTCATTCCATAGGAAATCATCGTCTGTCGGATAGTCAGCCCAGATTTCTTCTATGCTTTCGTAAGAATCCCCTTCATCTTCGATGGATTGAAGGTTTTCGACCACTTCCAAAGGGGCTCCGGTACGGATGGCATAATCGATTAATTCATCTTTGGTAGCCGGCCAAGGGGCATCACTTAGGTAAGATGCCAATTCTAAAGTCCAATACATATTTTTATTATATTTAAGCAGGTAAATCCTAATTAATTAATTCATTCTTGCCTTCTCATAAGACGTTGATGCGGTATCAAAAAATCTGCCAAAATTTTGGTGTCAGGTTTCTGGTCTTATTTTTCTAATTTTGGGCAAATTTATTGAAAAAAATGACAAATAATATAACTAAATTATTTAATGTTAAATATCCGATTATTCAAGGCGGAATGATCTGGAACAGTGGCTGGAAACTCGCTTCGGCAGTGAGTAACCAAGGAGGGATCGGTTTGTTGGGAGCCGGCAGCATGTATCCCGATGTTTTGAAAGAGCACATCCGAAAATGCAAACAAGCCACTTCCAAACCATTTGGCGTAAACCTGCCGATGCTTTATCCCGACATAGAAACCCACATTCAAACCATTATAGAAGAAAAAATTCCAATTGTTTTTACTTCTGCCGGGAACCCGAAAACTTGGACTGAAACTTTGAAGAAAGAAGGAATTACCGTTGTACATGTCGTTAGCAGTGCCAAGTTTGCACTAAAAGCACAAGATGCCGGGGTAGACGCAGTTGTCGCGGAAGGTTTCGAAGCAGGCGGACATAATGGCAGGGAGGAGACGACGACTTTTTGTCTGATTCCCGATGTAAAACGAAAAATCCAAATCCCTTTGGTTGCTGCCGGCGGAATTGCGACTGGTAGGCAGGTTGCGGCAGCGATGGTTTTGGGCGCAGACGGCGTACAAATCGGATCTCGTTTTGCGGCGACTTTTGAATCTTCAGCACATGAATTATTCAAAAATGAAATTGTTGCTGCCGAAGAAGGGGCAACGGTACTGACTTTGAAAGAACTGGCTCCGGTACGATTGATTAAAAATGAATTTTACCAACAGGTTCAAAAAGCCTATGAAGAATGTGTTACAAAAGACGAACTAATAACTTTATTAGGGCGCGCGCGTGCTAAAAAAGGAATGTTTGAAGGAAACCTGCGGGAAGGCGAACTGGAAATCGGGCAAGTTGCATCCTTGATCGATCAAATAGAATCTGTTAAAGATGTTTTTGCGGCTATCTTAAGTGAAATCAGAAATTTGGACCTCGGGTTTCAAAAGGAATTCAATTGATTTAGGTTGGATATTCCTTTTCCAAATTCTTGATACTTTTCATCATATTTATTCCTTTTCCTAAAACGGGTAGAAACAAATCTCCTTTGGATTCGATTCGTTGGAGTGCGTTGTAAATATTGAAATCGGTAGGTTTTAAGCCTTTTTTGAGCTCCTTCCATTCCAATGGCATGGAAACGGGAGCACCTTCCCGCGGACGGATGCTGTAAACGCTTGCCAAGGTTTGACCGGTACGGTTCTGCAAATAATCCAAATAGATTTTATGGTTGCCTCGTTTTTTCAGGTTCCTTTCCAATGTGGTGAGTTTGGGTAATTTTTCCTGTGTTTTTTTCATCAAAATATGGGCGAAGTTTTTCACCTGCTCATAATTGTATTTCCGACCCATCGGAATATAAATATGGATTCCGGAACTGCCGGAGGTTTTGCAATAGGCATCTGTTCCGGATTTATCCAATATTTCTTTGATTTGGAGCGCAGTTTCAATGACATCGTCGAAAGTGTTTTTCTTCGAAGGATCTAAATCCAGAACGAGGTAATCCGGCAAATCGAGTTTCGGCATCCGGCTGTTCCACGGATTCAAGTCGATACATCCCAAGTTATTGAGGTAAGCCAAAGTAGCTTGGTTATTGCAAATGATGTAATCGATTATTTTATCTGTCGATTCCGAATATACTTCTGTGGTTTTGACCCATTTCGGAGTGTTTTCACCGGCATCTTTATGGTAAAAGCCATCGCTTTCAATTCCATTTGGAAAACGGTTCAACGAAAGGGGGCGGTTTTTCAGGTGTGGCAAAATATACTGCGCAACGGATTGGTAATAGTCCGCCACATCGCCTTTGGTAATGCCCTCTTTGGGAAAATAAATTTTATCTTGGTTGGTTAATTTAACTTTGAACCGGTTGATGAGTACTTCCCGGTCGCCGTTTTGCTTGGTGGATTTTTTGGGTTTCATATTAGAAAAATTAACTGTGATTTCTTCGGGTTCTTTGTCTTCGCGGATTGCTACAAACACCGGGTGCCGGAAAATCCCGTCTTTGGTGATTTCGGAATATTTGATTTCACACACCAGTTCCGGTTTCACCCAAGTGGGTGGCGCATTGGTTTTGGGAACGGACTGAAAAGGGGAACTTTTCGTTATTTTTGGTTTGAGCAAATGGTAAACCTCTTCCAATTTTTTTTGATTGAATCCGGTTCCCGTATGGCCACAATATGTGAGTTTACCTTGGACATATTTCCCTAAAATCAAAGACCCGAAATGTTTTCGTGAGCCTTGCGGAGCCGTGAATCCGCAGATAATCACTTCTTCCGTTTGGGTGAACTTTATTTTGAGCCAGTCATTGCTTCGGTAGTTTTCAAAATAAAGGCTGTCCGCTTTTTTGGCAATCATTCCTTCGAGTTTCATTTGTTTTACTTCTTGGAAGAATTGCATCCCATTCCCTGAAATGTGTGCGCAATATTTTATTTTATCGGTTTCGACCAAGGCCGTACGGAGTAATTCTTTTCTTTGAATGAGCGGTAATTCAGCTGTGGAATGTCCGTTGAGCCAAAGCAAATCAAATACTTGGTAAACCATGGCTAAATCAGGGTTTTCACCAATTTGTTGGAGCAGTTGGAAATTAGGCAGTCCGGATTCGTCGAAGGCAACAATCTCGCCGTCCAATACCATTTGGTGTTTTTGGTGGGGAAAATCTTCCGCAATTCTATGAAATTTTTGAAGGAATGAAATGCCGTTCCGAGAGTAAAAAAGCGGTTCTTTGTTTCGTAAATCCGCTATTGCTCGGTAGCCATCCCATTTGATTTCAAATACCCAATCTTCGCTTTCAAAAGGTTTTTCTTCCGGTTTGGCAAGCATGGGTCGGATGAAATTTTCGAGTTTTTTTTCACCGCTCAGTCCGGACTGAAATTTTCTGAGTTGAGCCGGACTTACTTCTTTTTGCCTTTTTTCAGGCTTTTTTTTTGCTGTAAAAATTCGGTTACGAGCGAATCTGGGTCTGTATTTTTTTCGGCATCATAAGAAGTTTGGGCGAATTCGTCCTTGTGTTTAATCAACAACCAAGCATTGTCTTCGGCATTTTTCATTTTGACCAAAGCAAATTCACCCTGGAGTTTTTTTCCGTTCAGGATAAATTTAAGTGAACCATCTTTGAGTTGTTGGAGCATTTCTTTTTCGTCGGAAAGTTTTGTTTCACCGGTGGGCTCATAAGTTCCGCTGTCCCAGATTTCTACTTGACCTGCACCATAATTGCCTTCGGGGATATTTCCTTCAAAATCTTTATAATCGTAAGGATGGTCTTCAACCATCATGGCGAGTCGCTTGTCTTTGGGGTTGAGTGACGGGCCTTTGGGGACTGCCCAACTCTTCAGGACACCTTCCATTTCCAAACGAAAATCGTAATGAAGCCGACTTGCCGCATGTCGTTGGATAACGAAAATCAATTTGCTTTTACTCTTTTTCGTTTTTCCTTCGGGTTCCGAAGTTTCATTGAATTTGCGCTTTGCTTGGTAATCTTTGAGTGCCATGGTTTAAGATGCTTTTTTTGATTTTGAACTTTGTAAGCTCGCTTTCAGCTTCGCCATTAAATCGATTACTTTTCCTTCTTTTTGGGGTTTGGTTTTCGGGGCTTTCACCGATTTACCTTTTGCTTTTTTGTTGATGATTTTCATCAAAGCGGCTGAATAGGTGTCTTTGAAAGCAGCAGGGTCAAATTTCTCGGACAATTGGCTGATTAAGGCTTTGGCCATTTTTAATTCGGCGGGTTTTGGTGCTTTTTTGGGAGGCAAATTCAAATCGGAATAATCCCGGATTTCTTGGTGGAACCTCAAACGGTTAAAAACCAAAATTTCATTTTGGAAAGGTCGGATGACGCCCAAGACCTCTCGATCGCGTAATACGAAAGTGCCGATTCCGGCCATATCGGTGTCATTCAAAGCATTTAATAAAAGTTTGTATGCGTTTTCACCGTTTTTTTGCGGTTCAAGGAAATAAGGTGTTTCGAAGTAAACAGTATCGATTTCTGCTTCTTTTACAAATTGTTCAATTGAAAGAATTTTATTCTTTTCAGGTAAAACTGCTTCATAATCCTCGTCTTCGAGAATCACGTATTGGTCGTCTTTCAAAAACCCTTTGACAATGTTTTCCCATTTGACCTCCTTGCCGGTTTTTTCATTGACTCTTTTGAATTTGATATTTGAAAAATCGGATTTATCCAGCATATCCAAATCGAGTTTACTGGTTTCGACCGCTGAGTAAATTTTAATCGGGATATTCACCAATCCAAATCCGATGGCACCGTTCCAAATTGACCGCATATCGTAAGATTTTCTACAAAATCAGCAATTTATGTACCATTTTATTTTCGGCGATTACCGTTCTGTTATTTCTTTCGGTATATTATTTGATTCATTCTTGGTTGAATCTGGGAGTTAAAAACTGCAAAGTCAAAAGGGAAAGGGTGATTTGTTTTTATGGAAAGGCAAATTATTTATTTGATTTAATAGAAAATACCGGATTCATAAATGCCTTTGAAAAACATAGTGCTTCAACTTATTTGATTGAAATAATAAATAGAAGTTGAACTTAAATAATAAATTATGTTTAGAGATGGTTTACTAAAAAGCATTTGGCAGTCGGAAATAGTCACACATGATTCCAATCTCTCGTTGGGTGAGATTTACGACGTGATTATCGCCGGCGCTGGAATAACCGGGTTTTCATGCGCGGTGGAATTGCAATCCCGGGGAGTGAAATGTTTGCTGCTCGAAGCGGAAAACGCAGGCTTCGGAACCACGGGCGGAACCACGGCTCATCTCAATACCTTTTTCGATGCAACCTATGACCAAGTCATCAAGGATTTTGGGTTGGATGAAGCTAAATTATTAGCGGACTCCGGAAAGGAGGCCATCGGTTTCATTCGGACTAACATTTCTAAATATGCCATCAATTGTTCCTTTGAAGAGAGAACTGCTTATCTTTTTGCGACCGACAACAATCAGGAAAAAGAACTGGACGATATCGTGGAAGCATCCAATCAGGCAGGCGTTGAAATGGTTTATACGGACACTATCCCTTTTCCGGTTCCATTTACCAAAGCCGTAGAAATTAAAGGCCAAGCGCAGTTCCATCCCATTCATTACATCAACGGCTTGAAAAAAGCTTTTTTGGAGTCGGGAGGAACCTATATTGAAAAATGTAGGGTAGAAGACCATACCAGTGAAAACGATGAAGTGGTGGTTACTACTTCGCGAGGTAAAATCCAATCAAAATTCCTCATTTACGCTACTCATACGCCTCCGGGCGTCAATTTACTCCATTTTCGAAACCTCCCCTGGCGCAGTTACGTGCTGGGTGTGGAGTTGGATGATTTCTCCTATTTTCCATTTTTAGGTTATGATTTGCAAGACCCTTATCATTATTACCGCAGCCAAGAAATTGACGGAAAACGTTATTTGATAGCAGGAGGCAAAGACCATAAAACAGGAACCAAAATTGATACCCGGGAGTCTTTACGGGAATTAGAGGCGCACGTTCGGAATTATTTCAATGTGAAAAATATCGCTTTTTCTTGGTCCAGCCAGTTTTATGAATCGGCTGACGGCCTTCCTTACATCGGGAAAATTCCCGGCGGGCCGGATCAAGTGTTGGTGGCTACCGGGTTTACCGGAAATGGAATGACCTTCGGTTCTTTGTCCGGAAAATTGCTTTCAGATTTAATCATAGAAGGGACGAGTCCTTACGAATCCTTATTCAATCCGCGGCGTGTCAAGCCCATTGCGGGATTTTCAAAGTTCACTTCCCATAATCTGAATGTTGCGGCAAAATGGATTTCCGATAAAATTTCGAAAGAGCATTTGTCAAATTTAGCCGCTTTGGATTACGATGAAGGAAAAGTCGTGAATTATGAAGGCCATTCTTATGCGATTTACAAGGATTCGGGCGGGAGTATCCATGCGTTGAAAAATCTTTGCCCCCATGTCCAATGTTCAGTCGAGTGGAACAATGCGGAATTGACTTGGGATTGCCCATGTCACGGTTCGCGTTTTGGTGTACATGGAAATGTTTTAAACGCTCCCGCGGTCACTTCATTGGAACCGATAGATTTAACAGACGAAACCAATAAATAAGAAATTAGATATGAAAGCAGCAGTAATACACTCACCAGGAAAAATAACGTACGACACCGTTGAAGACCCAAAGCTAAAAGACAAGCAGGATATCATTTTAAAAGTTACTTCCACCGCTATTTGTGGTTCAGATTTACATATATTCCGGGGTGGGATACCTCAACCCCGTGACATGGTTTTAGGGCATGAGTTCATGGGGATAGTCGAAGAAGTGGGAAGTGAGGTCAAAAATTTGAAGCGTGGCGATCGCGTTGTGGTTCCTTTTCCCGTTGCTTGCGGGGGTTGTTTTTTTTGCGGCCAAGATTTACCGGGTCATTGTGAAAACAGCAATAAGGAAAATTATGGCCCCGAAGGAGGAATTCTAACTGAAAAAGGGGGTGGAATGTTTGGATACACGGATTTGTATGGCGGATATGACGGCGGACAATCGGAGTATGTTCGAGTACCTTGGGGTGATTTTGGCCCACGGATAGTACCTGAAGGAATGAGCGATGAACAAGTACTTTTTTTGACTGATATTTTTCCCACCGGTTATACCGGAATTGACTGGTCCGGCATGAAAGGTGGAGAAAGTGTTGCCATATTCGGTGCCGGGCCTGTAGGTTTGATGGCACTTAAGGCTGCGCACTTGCGAAATGCCGGAAAAGTATTTATTATAGACACCTTGCCCTACCGCTTGGAAATGGCTAAGAAAATTGCGGATTGCATTCCTGTTTTATGGAAAGACGGCGTAGCAGATGTTGTCAATCAAATCAGAGAGTTGACGGAAGGAAGAGGAGCAGATATATGTATTGATGCAGTAGGTTTTGAGCCGGATCGGACATTTTGGGACAGAACCAAAGCTGTTTTAAATGTAGAAAAAGGCTCCACCAAAGTTTTGGAGGCATGTATGAGTGCGGTAAGAAGGGGTGGGTTTGTTTCGGTATTGGGCGTTTATCCCATGCATTATGATAATTTTCCGGTCGGACAATTTTTTGATAAAGGAATAACGCTTAAAGGAGGGCAGGCACCCGTACACAAATACATCGACTTACTATTTCAGGAAGTAATTAACGGAAGGGTAAAATTGGACGACATTATTACCCACAGGTTACCCCTTTCACAGATAGCCCACGGCTATGAGATTTTTGACAAAAAAGAGGAAGATTGCGTAAAGGTTGTATTGGATCCTTGGATGTAAGACTGTGAATCGGAAAATTTTATATATACCACTGTTTCAGGGAATTTACTTTCTCATCACTTTGGTATGGCCCCTAGTGGATATATATAGTTTCATGGCCGTTACCGGCCCGAAGACAGATACTTGGTTGGTAAAAACCGTTTCCGTTTTGTTATTCCCTTACAGTATAATATGTTTTTGGAAAGCGTTGGATTTACCTGTTACTACAATCATTATACTATTGATGGTAGTGATGTCTCTGAGCCTGTCTGTAGTTGAGTTATATTATTATTTCACGAAAACCATCAAATGGGTTTATGCCGTAGATGCATTATTGCAAATTCTATTTTCATATTGGTGGATAAATTATTGGTACAAACATTTAAAAACAATAAATCATGAATAAGAAAACAGATAAAACACCGGATTCGATAGATCCGGAAGCAAACGTTAGGGCGGGTGGATATCATCAAACTTATGACCATAAATTCAAGCAAACCCAAGTTCCAAATCCACCTTCCGAAAAAGATTTCCGACAGCACCAACAGAAAAAACCGAAAGGTTTGCACAATAAAAATTACGGGTGGAAAGAAGGCTTCAATCCTTCGGAATCATTGGGCAGCGAAATCAACCACAAAAGGAAGAAGCCCAAAACATCTCGGGGCGGCAGAACCGGATTCGGCGGTCGCAACCGCTAAGATTTATAAGTAGCAGTTTTGTATTTGTAACAAACACATGGAATGTAATTTAACTGACAATTTTAAAAACAACATTTTGCATTTTTGGGGAAAGGTTTCCTCAAATTGGGTAGAAAGCGTAACGTTTTTTAAGAAAATTTTAAGATGAATTGATTGATTGTCTCCTTAATGCAATTAACTTATCAATAGTGTTTTAATTGGTAATCCAAGCTGTCAAAAACAACTCAAATGAAAAAAGGAATTATAATTGTTGTATATATTAAAACAAAAAAAATAATATTATGAAAACATTCGCATTAATTTTAGGTGTAGGACTATTTTTAGTCAGTTGTAAAGAAGAAAAAAACACTTCCATTCATGAAGATATGGACAATGAAGTAATTTTAGATACCGTCGCACCGGCTCCAATGGATACGGATACCATTAATTTGTATGAGCCGACTGAAACCGACACAATCCTATAAATTCAGTGAAATAAATCGATACAAATAATTAAAAAATAAAAATATGAGAAGTATTCTTTGGTTGGTAGCTGTTATTTGCATCATCATTTGGTTGTTAGGCCTATTGGGTGTAGGTGGCGGCATGGGAATGGGAAACCTGATTCACGTTCTTTTGGTGATAGCCATCATCGTTATTTTGTTTAATATCATTTCAGGCCGTAAGCCTTTAGATTGATAGATTTTCTTAGGACAGCGATCGCGCCGGATTTCCACTTTTGAGATCCGGCGCGATTTTTTATTGAATATTAATTCAAACCATTTCCGCTAATATTTCTTGAATGTTGACATGTGCAAACATGGTTACTGAATCGCTTTTAGCATAGGGGATAATCAGTCTGTCTTTATAGACAATTGCGCCGCAGGTATAAAGTACATTTGGGACATAACCGAAACGTTCTTCACCCAAAGGTTCCAACAATGGTTTTTTGAGTCGTCCCAAAACTTGTTGGGGGTTGTTTTTATCCAGTAACATCGCTCCGATGCAATACCGTCTCATCGCGCCAACGCCATGCGTCAATAGCAACCAACCTTCATCGATTTCAATGGGTGAAGTACAATTCCCGATTTGAATGAATTCCCATTCGTAAGTCGGTTTGGCAACCGGAACCGCTTCTGACCAGTACAACAAATCCTCTGAAGTCATCAGGTAAATCGATTCATTGTCTTGCCGTCCGAGCATCATGTACTTTCCATCAATTTTTTTCGGAAAAAGAGCCATTCCTTTATTTTTGGCTGCGGGCCCGCTCAGGCTGGCAATTTTGAATTGTAGAAAATCTTTCGTTTCCAACAATTCCGGAACGATTTGGCGGCCGTTGAAAGCCGTAAAAGTTGCATAATATTTGTGCGAACCGTCTTCTTCTTCGAACCGAATGAATCGCGCATCTTCAATTCCATTGGTTTGATTGGGCGACATCGGGAAAATGACCCTTTCCGATATATCCTGTTCTTCCGAAAAGAAAACATCATAATTGGAAAGTCCTAGGTTTCGCATGATCCGGATGGTTTCATCAATGATAAAAGGCTCATATTTGGATGTAGAAATCTGGTGTGAATCAAGCAAGCGGTTGAGGTCATCAAAAGTGAATTCGTCCGATAAACCTTCTAAAATAGACTCACTGATTTCGTTAATCGCTCCGGATTCATTCAGATTTCTGAAGAATTTTTTCTTGTCATGCGGCCTATCCATTTTTTTTTGCGGTTCCATGATAAACGGTTGCGGATCCTTTAGGGTGATTTCAAAATCGGGGCTGATGCTTCCTTCCCTGAAAACGATGGAAGAAATATGGCCTTCGCCTACTGCGCGCAAACTCAATATGAAATTCAGATTTTCATCATCGGCCTTTTGAAAAGGGCTGACCACGATGGAAGGATTGAACAAGGCCGTGGATTCCAAAGCATAAAATTGGCTGAAATAAGCCCCAATGGTCAGTTTGGTTTCTCTTTCCAATATTTTATTGGAAGGAATCCTGTGTTCCACATTTTGAAAATGTTTCAATAAAATCTCTTGGATGTCTTTGTGGAAACCCTTGTATTTATTAGACACCCTTTGGAACATATTGCTCATATTTTTCTCTTTGGTCGAGAGAATTCTGGTGAGGATATGTTCAACCTGGTTCGGGTTTCCGGGTACAAAAGGGCGGAGTAGCCAACGGCGGGCGGAAGGGGATATTTTTACGGGTAATTTCTCAACTTTCATTCAAATTTCTTTGTATCGTTTGTTTGTAAATTCGAAAGTACTAATAATGAATTAAAACTTTTTATTTTGTACGATGATATTCCACATTTCAATTTCTTTTTTTCAATTAACTACGGAACGAAAACACTTATTATTGATTAAAATGGTAGAAATCAATTTTACAGAGTCAGCACTTTCAATTAGGATTTAAACATTAAAAATGAAGTTTAATTTTCAGTAAAGAGGCCAACCAAGAAATCGTCGATTCCGCACCTTGGTTCTTGTTCAAACCGCTGGAATGCAAACCATCCCTGCAACCGCCGGTAGAAAAATCATACAAGGAAACACCGTGGGAATTGTCACCCAAAAACCAGTCAAAAGCTTTTTTTGCATAGGTTCTATATTGTACATCGCGGGTGATTTTAGCGGCTACCAAACAAGCATCAATCATGCCGTATGCTTCAATCGGTTGTTGGTCAAATTCGGGTTTGTCCTGCGGTGAAAACCAACCCGCATTTCCGAAAGGTGAAAAATATTCTTTTTCAAATTGGTGACCAATCAGCCAGTCAAGTAATGTGGTCCCCGTTTCCACCAAGGTTTTATCGTTCAATAAGGTACCTGCAGAAAGAAAAGCTTCCGCAATCCGGTGGTTGCCGTAGGTGACCAAATCGTTGAACCAAGGCCATTCTTTGTTGGTAATGCGGTGTTCAAAAAAGCCATACAATCTTTTGGACTCCTTTTCCAGAATCTTAGTGATTTCCGTTTCATGTCCGTGGACAGATAGGAATTCGGTGATGCCCAAAATCCCGTAGGAAATTGCCCTTGGATGTGTCAAATCGGAAATAATTTGCAATCCATTGTGGAATAAATTTTCGATATGTCCGATGATATTTGAATTGAAAGTACTGCCCAAGACCGAACCCAACGCCCAAACCGTTCTTCCTTGGCTGTCTTCGGAGCCGACTTTTTCCAGCCACTGGCGGTCATAACCCATAAAATTCCGGAATCGCCGTTCTTTGTGGTCGTAAGCGTAATCTACGAAAGAAAGATAAGTATTAAAGACTTTATTCACCTCATCATTGTCGCCCAATTTCTTTTTCAGCAACGTGGTCAAAAGCAATGCGCGGGCATTATCATCCAAGCAATATCCGTGGTTGCGATCGGGAATATGGTAGCGAGCGTGTTGCAAAATTCCGGTATCATCGGTCAATCCAAAAAGATGGTTCAATTTGAGTTCGGGAAAAACCTTGTCCATTTCCGTTAATTCGGTAATGGTATAAGTAGGCGTTTCTGTACTGCTCAATTGGTTGAATAATGAAATGTATTCTTTTCCAACGTTCTGCCAAAGGAATTTTTTAGCGTATTGTTTGGCTTTGGATTGATAGGATTTTAATTTTTCTTCATCACGCAGCAAATCGGTAATGATTTCGGACAATGTTTCTGATTCATTGAATCCAAATAAAATTCCCCGATCGTCTGCCAACGCTTCTTCCGCATGCCAGAATGGAGTGGAAACCATCGCGTTGTCTGCACCCATCGCATAAACCAAGGTGCCGGAGGTAATTTGTTTTTGGGAAAGGTATGGGATGACATAAATGTCGGAAGACTTTAAATAACTGAACAATTCTTCATTTGAAACAAAACGGTCTATGAATATCACATTCCTGTCCAATTTTAATTTTTGGGTGAGCCTGAGCAAAGAATTCCGGTAATCTTCGCCTTCGCTTTTGATAACGTGCGGATGTGATGCCCCCAACACGATATAAACAATGTCGGGATGGTTCTCCACAATTTTGGGCAATGCCTTGATGACCGTTTCAATTCCTTTGTTTTTGGACAGAAGCCCGAACGTGAGCAGAACTTTTCGGTTTTCAATGCCCAATTCTTTTTTATAACATACGGTATCAAATTCCCGGATGTCGTGGATTCCGTGGCCGATGATTTCGATTTTTTCCGGGTCAATCCCATAGATTTCCTCCAACATCATTTTCCCTCTTTCTGACATCACGACTACTTTGCTGGAGTAAGCTGCAATATCGCGCATGACTTCTCTTTGAGCCAATGGCGGACTGTCGAGTACTGTATGCAAAGTTGTGACAACTGGGGCATGGATTCGCCGTAGCAATTGCAATATGAATTTGCCGTATTCACCGCCGAAAATCCCGTACTCATGTTGTAAGCATACCGTATGGATGTGGTTGGAATTGATAAAATCAGCTGCGGAAATGTAATCTTTAATGATGTTTTGGCGGATTTGATATTTCACTTCAGGTGCATAAGAATAACCGGTTTCGTTGTCATTCATCGCAATGATCCATGCTTCATTCTGCTTGTTGTTAATGTGTTTGAACAAATCGGAAGTAAAAGTAGCGATGCCGCACTTACGGGGCAAATAAGATCCTATGATTGCAACTTTGTTTTTCATCTTTCTGGTTTTTTAAAATTTATCACATGCTCAATCCGACAGATAACAATATCCACCATTTTAAAGGGTGTTTAGGAATTTGATTGATTCAATCCCGGTTAACCGGAATCTTTAATTAACTGAAGTGATTTCTGAAAGCAGATAAACCTTAAAAAGAAACGGTGATTCTGAATAAATTTTACCATCATAAAAAATTATTTTAAATTTTTCACAACCAAATCTGTTTGATTCCTTACTACTCAACTATTTGACCAAACTCAGTTATTTTTCAAATATTTTCCTTTTGCCCGTTCATGTACCCATAATGAGGAATGAATTCCACATGTTTGAATTCGCTTTTATTTCAAAACACTGTCTATCAGATAATTGATTTTTAGGTATAGAAATAGACTATAGATGTTGAGAATAATGTACTTTAAAAATTAAAATGTTATGAGATCAAAATCAAATAGAAGAGGAAACGGTTATTCCGACTCCAGAACGGAAGCCAATTTCAGGAACCAGAGAGATTTCAATGAAAATACTGATTTTCATGATAGGTATGACGAAGATTACCGAGCAGGTGGCGGTTATTATGGTCCGGGGAATTCATACGGACAGCAACAAGACAATGATAATTTCTTCAACGAATCAGACGATGATTTCGGAGATGATTTCAATGATAATTATTCAAATCGCGGCCAGCAAAGATTTTCTCAGGGCAATAACAATCCCAATTCTTGGAACCAAGGATGGGAGCGAGAATCCCGCGGTGGAAGCCAAAACCGAAATTCACAAAACCAAGGAAACCGAGGAAATTGGGGCAATCAGAACCAAGAAAGTTGGGGAAACCAAAACCAAGGAAATTGGGGGAATCAAAACCAAAATAACTGGGGAAACCAGAACAATTGGGAAGGCCAAAACCGAGGCAGTCAAAATTGGGGAAACAACCAAGGTTATGGCAACCAAAGGTACAACCAACAAGGCAATGAAAATTATGGCCCACAAAGAAATGAGAACCAAGGTTGGGGAAATGACACCGATTGGAATAACCAAAACCAAGGCTGGCGTAACCAAAACCAAGGTTGGGGAAATGAATTTTCAGGTGATTACCGCAACCAACGCGGTGAGCAGGGTAGAAGAGACCAACAAGGATCTCGTGGAAGACGCTCCGGTTATGGTGGAAGAAACCGTGACTAAGCGTCTAGCTATTGGGAATCTCAGGTTCCCAATAGTTTTTATTTGAATCAAAATCCGTTTAAACAGAACAATATGGCAACGAAAGAAGAAATACAAGACAACCAAAATACAGAAATTAAGGTTTCCCAAAGTACCAATGATACCGGGCCATTGCATACGTTTTTCTTAGATGCGCTCAAAGATATGCTCTGGGCTGAAAATACAATCCTTACCGGTTTGCAAAAAATGAAAAAAGCAGCCACCAACGAAGAACTCATTGAAGCTTTTGAAGACCATGAATTCCAATCCAAGCGGCACGTTTCCCGTCTCAAAAGGGTTTTTGAGATGATGGGCGAAAAAGCGGAAAGCAAAAAGTGTATTGCTATGGACGGGCTGCTCAAAGAAGCGCAAGAAATCATCCAATCCACTCCTGAAGGAACTGCCACGCGTGACGCGGCATTGATTATCGCTGCGCAAAAAGTAGAGCATTATGAAATTGCAACTTATGGCGGTTTGGTTCAAATCGCGTTGACCTTGGATATGCCCGAAATTGCAAACCTGCTTGAAAAAACCTTGGAGGAAGAAGAAGACACCGATTATATTTTGACAGAAATTGCCGAAAGCTTTATCAATTTTGAAGCGGCTACTGAAGATACCGAAGAAACTGAAAATAAAGTGAAGTAGATTCACTCTTTCCCTTCTTTTAGTGAAACAGCAAATATTTTTATTTGCTGTTTTTTGTTTTGTGTTCAACCCAATAATTCTTCCCTAAATCTTATCTTTGCGCTGCATCAAAAAACAAAAATGAGAATAGCCGTTTTCGTTTCCGGTTCAGGAAGCAATTTACAAAATATGATTGATGCCGTTCAGGATGGTCGGTTAAAAAACATGGAAATCGCCATGGTTATTGCCGACCGGGATTGTTATGCCGTTGAGCGCGCACTGAATGTAGATATCCCTACCTATCTTCTGGAAGACCGTTCCACTTTTTCGGAAGACGCTGACCATAACCTGACCGGAGAAAATATCGATCTGATTGTCCTTGCGGGATTTTTATCTATTCTCACACCTGAATTCACCAAAAAATGGGAAGGGAAAATCATTAATGTCCATCCCGCACTATTACCGAAATATGGCGGAAAAGGAATGTATGGAAAATATGTTCATCAGGCCGTATTGGAAGCGGGTGATGAGGTTTCAGGCGCAACCGTTCATTACGTAACCCCAGGAATTGACGAAGGCGAAATCGTTTTGCAAAAAGAATTCAAAGTGGAAAAAGGCGATACCGTCGAGGATTTACAACGTAAAGTAGCCGAAGTAGAAAAGGAGATTATGATTGAAGCGATTGAAAAGCTCAGCAAATAGTTCGGTAATCTTTGGTTAATAAAAACAAGCGATTTTCGAACTTCGAGCTTTGAATTTCAGATTTCGTCAAACATAACTTTAATAACAAACAAAAATGCAAAAACAAGCACTCATCAGTGTTTCAGACAAATCCAACTTAATTGAATTCGCAGAATTCCTCTCAGGGAAAGGCTACAAAATCCTTTCTACAGGCGGGACTTTCAAGCACCTTCAGGACAATGGAATCCAAGTAACCGAAGTGAAAGATGTAACCGGATTTCCGGAAATCCTTGACGGACGTGTGAAATCCCTGCATCCCGCCATTCACGGGGGAATCATGGCGCGCCGTTCAGACGAGAAGCACATGCAAACTTTGGCCGAGCACAATATCAACCCGATTGACATTGTGGTGGTGAACTTATATCCTTTCTTTGCCAAGATGAACACCGGTCTTTCGGAAGCGGAAATGATTGAATTCATCGACATCGGCGGGCCGTCCATGCTGCGTTCATCGGCCAAAAATTATTATGATGTGACCATCGTAACCGATGTCAATGATTATGAATTAATTCAAAAAGAAATCGAAGAAAACGGTTCCACGAAACTGGAAACTCGCCGACTGCTTGCCGGAAAAGTTTTCAATCTGACTTCTGCCTATGACGCGGCGATTTCTTCATATATATTAAATGATGAATTTCCGCATTATTTGGAATCCTCTTATGAAAAAGTGATGGACTTGAGGTATGGTGAAAATCCTCACCAAAAAGCGGCTTATTATGTAGACAAAACCCGGAACGGTTCCATGAAAGATTTTGAATACCTTCAAGGAAAAGAATTGTCTTTCAACAACATTCGTGATATGGATTTGGCGTATAAAGTTGTTTCTGAATTCAAGGAAATAACCTGTTGTGCGGTGAAACATTCGACTCCTTGTGGCGTGGCCATCGGGGATACGGTAGATGAAGCTTACCGGAAAGCTTACGAATGCGACCCGGTTTCCATTTTCGGGGGAATCATTGCTTTCAATGCCGAAGTCAATGAATCTACTGCGATGGAATTAAATAAAATTTTCCTGGAAATTGTCATCGCACCGGGGTTTACAGAAGGTGCTATGAATGTGTTTCAATCCAAAAAGAATTTAAGAATTATCAAAGTGAAAAATCCGGTATCAGATAGAGTTAGCTTTGCAAAAGTGGACGGAGGTTTATTGGTGCAAAGTGTCGACAATCAATTCTCAACCGACTTAAAAGTCGTGACAGAAAAACAACCGACCAATAAACAAATGGAGGACATGGTATTTGCGCAGAAAATTGTGAAATGGGTAAAATCCAATGCGATTGTCGTAGCAACGAACGGACAAGCATTCGGAATCGGCGGCGGACAAACCAATCGCATTTGGGCAGCACAACAAGCCATTGAACGTGCGAAACGTGTTCAAACCGAAGAATTGGTTTTAGCCTCTGACGCTTTCTTCCCATTCCGCGATACGGTTGATTTTGCGGCAGCGCAGGGAATTACCGCTTTGATTCAACCCGGAGGTTCCGTGAAAGATCAGGAAAGCATCGATGCCTGCAACGAACACGGTATTCCGATGGTCTTTACCGGGATGAGGCATTTTTTACATTGATTTATAAACCAATAGACCTGTCAGGTTTCAGAAACTTGACAGGTTTTTTAAATTTGGTTAAATGATTTACTTAAACCAGCCTTTACAAATAAACCCTTTCATCTACATTGTCCTCTGTTGGGCAGGGATTTTTTTATTTTTCGCGGGCATTTCATTTTGGCTTTGGAATAAAGGAAGCCAAACAAAGAAAAAACTAAAAGCTCATCCTGAAGCCCGTTTCTTTGAAAACGTAGAGATTCATGTTGTCAGCAAAAGCAAACTGTCTTATAATTTTTCGATTCCCTGTAAGATTGATGTTGCAGTATTTCGCAATGAAATTCATTTCTTACCTGGAAGGTTTTCTGTCTTTCTGTTCACAAATCTGGTTCCTTCGTCGGTAAATATGAGATTAAACAGTGTGGAAGTGAAAGAGAAATTTACCCAATCAACTTTATTGAAATTCAATTCAGATGCTTTGGAAGCATTCTTCAAACCTTTGTATTGGCTTAAGACGCATTTTGAATGTTCGCTTCGCTTTCAGAACAGCGCCCAAAGAGAAGAATTTTTAAATTTGACAAAATCGCCGAATGAAAAATCTCAATAAACCTATTTTCCTAATTGGAATCGGAATTTTCTTTTATCTCGCAACGGCAGGTTTTGCGTTTTTGCTGAAAGACATCTTGCGGATTTTACTTTTGCATTTTGATGGTGTACACCCGATAATCGTGAAAGTTTTTTCAGAATTGGTTTATTTTCTCTTTTTTTTAACTGGTATTTCCGTATTGCTAAACATTTTGAAAAATCGGATTGTCCAGATGAAAAATCTTTTTTTCCAAATGATAGTATTAACCGCATTTGGCCAAGTGATACAATTTATCGGAAGTTATTTTTTATTCAGGTTTTATCGGGATAATTATTTTGTCAATTCGTCGGCTTATTTTGAGTTCATGAATCAAAATCCTGCTTATTACACACTTGATGCCGGATTTGAGTATTTGATTTATGTGGTTTTGGGTATAATGATTTATAAAAATCGGGATTTAGTTCTGAATTTTGATTCCAATTCCAATTCTAAAATCCAAGAAATAGGAAAAAAGGAATGATTGTTTTTTAAACTATTGAATAATAAATGCAAATTTCTGATATTATTTTATAACACTTTCTATCAAGCTTTACTCTCTTTGTGTAAAAAACACCTACCCTGCGCAAGCAGACTATGTATTTTTTCGTACCCGACAATTTATAATCTTCCTTAAAATTCAATCCGTTTTTTAACGAAATTGAAATTGAAATTTCAATCTTTGTATTTTCTAAGATAATTCTCAAAATGAGTACACAAAACACACCCGACATCCGTCACCCTGAGCTTGTCGAAGGGCAATTCCCAACCCGAATCCTCATCATCGGCTCCGGAGGCCGTGAACACGCAATCGGATGGAAATTTGCCGAGGATTTCAAAAAGAAAGGTGAAAATCTTCAACTTTTTTTCATTCCCGGAAATGCCGGAACCGCTCAATTGGGGCAAAATATTATCCTGAATTCCTTAGCGGAAATCCGTGATTTTGCCAAAGAGGAAAATGTAGATTTGACTTTTGTAGGCCCGGAAGATGAGTTGTCTCGCGGAATTGTGGATTTGTTTCAAGATGCCGGATTGGAAATTTTCGGACCCGACCGGAAAGCAGCGCAATTGGAAGCCAGTAAAGCATTTGCCAAAGATTTCATGAACAAATACGGTGTAAAAACCGCCCGATACAAAACGTTCCAAGGCCCCATGTTGGCCATCGAATATTTAGAATCCCAAGAATTCCCGATTGTAGTCAAAGCAAGCGGATTGGCGGCCGGTAAAGGAGTGATTATTTGTCAGAATTTCGAAGAAGCCGAAAAAGCGGTTTTGGAAATTATGGAAGACAAAACCTTTGGCGACGCAGGTTCGGAAGTGGTAATTGAAGAATATTTGGAAGGATTTGAAGCTTCCATTCTTTCTATTTTCAACGGAAAGGAAATCATTCCATTTGTTTCGGCCAAAGACCATAAAAAAATAGGGGAAGGTGAAACCGGATTAAACACGGGAGGAATGGGTGTTTTAGCTCCCAATCCTTTGTTCCAGCCTGAACATTTTGATGCTTTCGAAACCGATATTCTCCAACCGACTTTGAAAGGATTATTGGAAGAGAATTTATTGTTTTCCGGTGTGATTTTCTTCGGTTTAATGATTACTGAAAAAGGAGTTTATCTATTGGAATATAATCTTCGGATGGGCGACCCGGAAACCCAGGCGACTTTACCATTGTTGGAAAATGATTTGTACGAAGTAATCATGAAATCCAATCAAGGTGAAAATTTCGAATTGAATTTTTCCAATCAGCAAGCCTGTTGCGTGGTGATGGTTTCGGGTGGCTATCCGCTGAATTACGAAAAAGGTTTTGAAATTCGCGGGTTGGAAGATGTCAAATGTCCTTATTTTATTGCGGGCGCAAAAGTTTCTGACGGAAAAGTTTTAACTTCCGGTGGACGCGTTCTCAACATTGTCGGATTGGGAAATACGATGGAAGAAGCGCGAAAAATTGCCTATGATAATGTAAAAAAAGTACATTTTGATTATCAGTATTATCGAAATGATATTGGATTAATTTAAACGAACTTCTAATTTCGAACCTCGAATTTCGCATAGTATTATGAAAAAACTCTGGAAAATCCTTAAACGAACCTTCATCATCCTGTTCATTGCGCAATTGGTGTACATCGTTGTTTTGAAATGGGTAAATCCGCCGATTACGATAACCCAAATCAACAGCCTGATCGAAGGTCACGGACTGGTGCGCGATTATATTTCCTGGAATGAAATGCCTAAATCGGCAAAACTGGCAGCCATTGCTTCCGAAGATCAGCTTTTTCCCACTCACAACGGATTTGACAAAAAGCAAATCGAAAAAGCACTTGATTTCAACGATAAAAATGAGGGCAAAAAATTGCGGGGTGCCAGCACCATTTCCCAACAGGTAGCTAAAAATGTTTTCCTCTGGCAAAAAAGAAGCTGGTTGCGAAAGGGGCTGGAAGTTTATTTTACCTTTATGATTGAACTGGTTTGGGGAAAAGAACGCATTTTGGAAATGTATCTCAATGTTTCTGAAACGGGAATCGGGACTTTTGGGATTGAAGCGGCTTCTCACCGTTATTTTAAAAAACAGGCTTCAGAATTGACTCGAAATGAGGCTGCGAGAATTATGGTTAATTTACCCAATCCGAAGAAATACCGGGTCAATCCGCCAAGTCCTTATGTGAGCCGTCGCGCTGCTTGGGTGGAACGGCAAATGCGGAATTTGTATGGAGATCCGGAGATTAAGAAGTTGGTGGAATGAAAGAACCTTGTCAAGGTTTTATGCGTTGTGAAAATAACCTTGACAAGGTTAAATCCGGTTCCATTTCAACGGGAATTCTACTCAGAAAACCTTACTTTTGCGCAAACTTCGCACAATGACAAACGGAATCATCATTCTGGACTTCGGTTCGCAATACAATCAATTAATAGCCAGGAGAATAAGGGAATTTGGTGTCTATGCCGAAATCCTTCCTTTCAACGCTTCGCTTGAAGAAATTTTGAGTAAAAAACCCAAGGGAATCATTCTTTCGGGCGGACCTTCTTCGGTTTTTGCGGCAGATGCGGCTTTGGTCGATAAAGCTTTGTACGAACAGCATATTCCGGTTTTCGGGATTTGTTATGGCATGCAGTTGACAGCGCATTTGCTAGACGGAAAAGTAAAAAAAGGAGAGAAAGGTGAATATGGAAAATCGGAATTTCACATCACCGAAACTTCTGCTTTGTTTCAAAATGTACCGGAGACTTCTACGGTTTGGATGAGTCATTTTGATGAGGTTTCTGAACTGCCTTCCGGATTTAAAATTGCCGGAAAATCCAATATTGAAATTGCGTCAATTGCCAACGAAGAAAAGAAAATTTATGCGGTTCAGTTTCATCCGGAAGTATCCCACACGGAATTTGGAAGTAAAATTTTGGAGAATTTTCTGTTCAAGATTTGTCAATGTGAAAAGAATTGGGAGCTGACCGACTTTATTTCGACTGAAGTTCAAAGAATCAAAGAAGTCGTGGGCGATAAAAAAGTAATTCTGGGCTTGTCGGGAGGTGTGGATTCCTCTGTGGCAGCGGTTTTGATTCATAAGGCGATTGGCGACCAGTTGAACTGTATTTTTGTCGATACCGGGCTTTTGCGTAAAGATGAAGGTGAAAAAGTGATGGAAAATTATGGCAAGCATTTCCACATGAACATCAAAATGGTAGATGCAAGAGAGCAGTTTATGTCGAAACTGAAAGGTGTTTCAGATCCGGAAGAAAAACGGAAAATCATTGGCCGTGAATTCATTGAAGTTTTTGATGCGGAATCCCAAAAATTTGAAGATGCGGAATTTTTGGCTCAGGGAACCATTTATCCGGACGTGATTGAATCACAGTCTGTCAAAGGCCCTTCGGCAACCATCAAATCGCACCATAATGTGGGCGGATTGCCCAAAAAAATGAAACTGAAGTTAATGGAACCGCTTCGCGAACTGTTCAAAGACGAAGTTCGAAAAGTGGGAGTGGAGCTGGGAATTCCGAGAGAATTGGTTTATCGCCATCCGTTTCCTGGCCCCGGGTTGGGAATTCGTATTTTGGGTGAAGTCGATGAAGAAAAAGTCAGAATTTTACAGGAAGCAGACGATATTTTTATTCAGGAACTGTACAGCAATAATTTATATGATGAGGTCAGCCAAGCATTTGTTGTGCTTTTGCCGGTAAAATCGGTAGGCGTGATGGGCGATGAAAGAACTTATGAATACACGGCAGTTGTCCGTTCCGCCAATACAATTGACTTTATGACGGCAACCTGGTCGAAGCTTCCCTATGAATTCCTTGAGTTGGTTTCGAACCGTATCATCAACGAAGTCAGAGGGATTAACCGTGTCGCTTACGATATAAGCTCGAAACCGCCGGCTACTATCGAATGGGAGTAAGAAAAAACTAAGATTCTTATTTGTACAAAAGGAAATTTGAATTATATTTGCACTCGCAATTTAAGGCAGACCCATGGTGTAATGGTAACACACCGGTTTTTGGTACCGTTATTCGGGGTTCGAGTCCCTGTGGGTCTACTTGGCTAAGAAGCAATCGATTGAATTTCAGTTGGTTGCTTTTTTTATTACAGGCTATTCTTAAATCAGTTAATTATTCTTTCTTAACCTTTTTGCTGCCTTCATAGATATCATACCGTAAAAAATCGCATTCCAGTTTACCGTTGAAGATTTTCAACTTCTTGGAAGGTTTCAGCCCTACATATTTTTTTGCAGATAAATCTGATGTGATGAACCAAGACAATGTATTGGGATAATGGTTTTTAAGCGTATCGCCGATAGATTTGTAAAGGATTTCATTGTCGCTTTCCAAGCGTTCATTGTAGGGGGGATTGAACAATAGCAAAACCGGAAATAAGTTTTTTTCGGATTTGAAGAAATCTTGGTATTCTACCGTTACAAAGTCCGCCAAATCGGCATTGTCGATGTTTTGTTCCGCTATTTTTAACATGGTTGGATTTACATCATAACCAACAATTTTACCTGTAAATTCACGAATCCGGCCGATGCGTGTTTCTTTTATTTTTTCAAATAATTCCGGTTCATAATCATTCCAGTTTTGGAATGCAAAGTGCTTCCGGTGGATTTGTGGGGGAATATTTGTCGCAATCATAGCTGCTTCGGTCAAGATGGTTCCTGAACCGCACATGGGGTCGAGGAAATTGCCTTTTCCATCCCAGCCCGCGATTTTCAATAATCCGGCTGCCAAAACCTCATTGATGGGTGCCTTCCCGGACGCAACTTTATAGCCTCTTCGGTGAAGTGATTCGCCGCTACTGTCCAGTGAAAGTGTGACTTTGTCGTGGCTGATGTGCAAATTGAACCAAATATCGGCATTGTCCTTATCTACGTTCGGTCGCTTGCCGAATTTTTCCTGAAAACGATCGACCAAGGCGTCTTTCACCTTCAAAGCCGCATAGTGGGAATGGGTGAAATAGTCTGAATGAACCGTAGAATCAATGATAAATGTTTGGTCGATATTTAAGTAATTCTCCCATTCAAATTTCTTAAACCTTTCATACAATTGATTTTCATTTTTAACTGAAAAAGAATAGATTGGTTTAATTATGCGTAAAGCGGTATGCAAACTGTAATTGGCCTTGTACAAAAAACCTTGGTCACCATAAAACTCAACCAAACGGTTTTTGATTTCTACGTCGGCTGCACCGAGGGACTTTAATTCATTTGCCAATATTTCTTCAAAACCGAAAAACGTTTTGGCCTGCATTCTGAAATTTTCCAATGAGAAATTTTCTTCAAAAATAAGACTTATTTATTATCTGTTCCGGATGGAAAGATGCCCCGAAATGTTCTGCCCTTCAACGGTGATGATATACCAATAATCACCCGACGGAAGCGGCCGCCCCATATATTGTCCATCCCAGCGGAAATTTTCGCCCATTTTCCGATCGACAAATATTTTTCCGTAACGGTCAAATATTTTCACATGAGCATCAGGATACATTTCCAAAGCGCGGATTTCCCAATAATCATTGTAGCCGTCGCCGTTGGGCGTAATTACATTCGGGATATTCAAGACGCCAAACATTTTGGCTGCGGAAACACAACCATATTGGCTTTTCACGAGCATATAATGAATGCCGGAAGGAACTTCTTCCAATATAAAATAGTCGTGCCAAGTCATGCCATTGTTGTAACTGTATTGATAAGGCCCGATACCACCGGTCGGATAAACCGATACGGTGTGTCCGTCCACTTCTATACTGGTAATTACAGGCGCATAATCAAAGATGATTTCTACTTCACGGATGGCGGGGCAATCATTTTCATCACTGGTCACTTCCAATGTATAAATTCCTTCGTGTTCAAATTCCACAAAAGGTGAATTGCTGATGACTTCACCATTGGCATTTTGCCAAGTATAAGTTTGGAAAATTTCCCCGAATTCATATTCAGTTTCGTCATAATTACAAAAAGCCAGAAATTCAGGCAAAGTGAATTCGGGAACGGACAATACTTCAATTTGAAAGTCGGCCACACCGCCACATCCGCCATCCGGATCTGCAGCTCTTGCATAAATGGTCTGTGGGTTGGATGTGTTGATAAATTCATTTGGATTTGCAATCGGGTTTATACCCGTAGCGGCTTCATCTTCACTAAGGTAATAGGAAATCACAGAGCCGGGAAGCCCGAGGGCATTGCGGATGGGTATATCATAAGTTGTCAAATCAAATTCAGCAGTTTCATCATTTATTTTTCTAGGGTCGTCACAAACTGCATAAACATCCGTCAATGTTGCGGTATTGATGACTGTTTGCAGAATCACACCGATTACGGCGTAGCACCCAAAACCATCTGTCACCCGTACATATACGATTTCGAATTCAGAAGCCGGGGTGTAATTGGAAGGCAATGGATCCACTCCGTCATTCGCATCTCCCGGGCTCGTATGATAGGTGAACTGGAGTCCCGTCGTATTATCAACCACAAATGAATTGGCGTTGGGTAAAAAGAAAGTCCCCGGGCCTTCTAAGCTACAGGATTCCAAAATGGTAGAGTGTACCACGGGGTTGAAATGATAAATAATTTCAAAAGAACCAAATTGTACACAATTGTCCGCTGTATTCAACATCCTTACCCATATCGTTTGCGGATTGGAAACATTCGGATAAGCGTTGGGATTGGCAATGGCATTGATGCCCTGCCGGGCCGCACTTTCAGTTAAATGATAGGAAATCGTATAATCCAAAGGATTTTCCCCATTTAATATAAATGTTTCTTGGGTAGTCAAATCAGTTGGAACACCGGTGTCATTTGGCCCTTCCACACAATTTTCCATATCGGGAATTTCATGCGTAAGCAAAGAAGGCGGTGTTATTTCGATGGTAAATTCGGAAACAATCGAACAACCCACGGGATCTTCCAACCTCACATAAATGGTCTGGGGAGAAGAAGTATTGTTGTACGCATTTGGTGTCAGTATGTTATTCGCGTTTCCGTTTATGGCATCTGTTTGGTTTTCATAATATCGGATGATTACACCCAATTGCGAATTGAGGATTTGGTTTCCTGCGATGGTCAGGTCAAAAGTTTCCTGTCCATTGTCGTTGGAATCACAAAAAATTAAATTATCTGCAGGGAACAGGGAAGGAGTAGTCCCTAAGGTTATCTCGGTTTGGTCTTCATTGTTGTCTTCCAGAAATTCGATTACGGTCCCGTTGCCGGTCCCGTCGTCGTCTACTTTTACGGTCAAAGTAAAAATATTGGGAACGGTATCGGGAATGGAAAGTATAATGGAGCCACTTTCTGAACCTCCGATAGGGATATCATTTGCAGTAGCGGCTGTTCCCACTAAAACGCTATCACCATAAAAAGCGATGGACGTACCGGCCGGTAAAATATCAGTCGAAACGAGATTTGATACGGTGTAATCCACTGAAATATCGCGGTCGTCACAAGAACCCGATTCTGCATTCATCACGATGGTTGCATCAGGTACTTGGGTATTGAGTACCACGACCATATTGTTGATGAGCACTACGTCCTGGCCCGTTTGCAGCTGGACGGTAAGGGTATTGTCGCCGATATTGGTATATTCATTTATATCAAAATAATCAATATCCATATTGTAAAGCGTGTTGCTTCCAGTAAAACTGTTGGTTCCGTTAAAGACATTTGTGGATGGATTCAAAGGCGGATTGCTCAATAATTCTCCATTGATTAGAACCGATTCACTAACCGCTATATTGGCGTCTCCTTCCCAAGCTAAAAAACCAATTTTATTGCCCACAACATGCAAAACGTTTAAATTGGTTAGCGTGATATTTACGACCGGTTCGGCGGTATCGACTTTCCTGAATCCATCATAGACATTCACCAAATTGTCCGATACGGATGGGTCTTCATAAACAATTAATATGGACCATCCGCCGAAATTCGTTCCGTTGCCGCAATAGGGGGAAATGACGCCGCCTAAATCAAATTCAGAAACGGTATAAGTTCCGTTTCCGGTGGCTTGAATTTGTGTTGTGACATCCGAGAAACCGCCATAAAAAGGACGGTTATTTTCGCCTACGCCCATGAACGTTTGGAATGTTCTATCAACCGTGACGGGTTGGCCGTTTAGTAAAATGTCCAAATCACCTTGGGTCAATGAACCTGAGCCTGCCCAATATAAATAGGCAGCAACTACATCTTGATCCGGATCCAAATTCAAATTGGCACTTGATTGCGTTAGAAAATCGCAATAGGTGTTTGCACCATTGGGTAATTCATTCATGGTATTTCCAATCATGGTGAAATCATATTTACCCAGAAATTGTTGGTAAATTTCAATCGGAACCTGAGCGGAAGCCCAAGTCACCATCATCACCAATAAAGCAGAGAGCGTATTTTTCATGAATGAATTTTGTTGAATTCTGAATTCCTTATCTGTTTCGGATGCTGATATGTCCCGAAATGGACTCACCCGATTCAATTGTTATGATGTACCAATAGTCTCCTGACGGAAGCGGTCTTCCCATGTACTGCCCGTCCCATTTGAATTCAGTGCCCATTTTACGGTCAACAAATATTTTACCGTATCGGTCAAAAATCTGTATATGCGCATTCGGGTAAAGCTCCAGTCCACGAACGGTCATAAAGTCATTGTAGCCATCGCCGTTCGGCGTAATGATGTTGGGAATGCCCAATACACCAAAAATCTTGGCTTCCGAAACGCATCCGTACAAACTTCTCACCAGCATATAGTGAATTCCGGGTGGAACGTCTGTCAAAACAAAGTGCGAATGCCAAGTCAAACCGCCGTTGTAGCTGTATTCATAAGGACCGGAGGCACCGGCCGGATAAACCGTAACCGTGGAGCCGTTTACCTCTATTTCCGTAATAACGGGCTGGATGTCCATATTCACCTGAATTTCCCGGATAGCGGGACAATTGCTTCCCGCAGCCGTTACTTCCAAAGTATGGGTTCCTTCTTGTTCAAAAATCACTTCAGGGGTAGTGCTGATTACATTTCCATCCGGATCCGTCCAAGTATAAGAGGCAAAATCCCCGTTGAATTCATAACTCATTTCGCTTTCGCTGTAACAGAAAGAAAGGGAAGAAGGCAAATTAAACTCCGGAACAGGGCGCACTTCCAATTCGAATTCGGCCGTGCCGGCACAACCTCCGTCACCGCCCGATGCGCGGGCGTAAATCATTTGTGGGTTCGAGGTGTTTTCAAAAGCGGAAGGATTCGCAATCGGGTTGGTTCCGTTTTGTGCATTGGCCATACTCAGGTAATAGGTGATGGTATAATTGGTTCCACCCAAAGCATTTTCAATGCCTGCATCCATTTCGGTCAGGTCAAAAACAGCGGTTTCGTCGTTGAGACTGGTCGGGTTGTCGCATTGTTCCAAGCCTTCATTCAATTCTTCATGAACCATTACCGTGGTCAATAAAATTTCGGCGATTGAAAAACAACCGTTTGCATTTTCAACCCTGACATAAATCGTCTGGTTCGGACTGGTGTTGTCATAGGTTTCCGGCAGCGGGTTTTGGGCGTTCAACGCATTGTTGTAAGTCGTATGGTAAGTGAAGGTTAAATTGTTTTCGGTCGAAATATCCTCATTCGCGTCCGGTAAATAATAGGTGGACAAACCATCGATACTGCAATTTTCTAAAACCGCATCGGCTACTTCCGGCGAAGTGCTGAGCACAATGGTCAATACCGCGAAATCACGGCAAAGCCCGCTTTCTGATTCCACTTGGACATAAATTTCAGTCGGTGAATCGGTGATTTCATAATTCGTCGGATCCATGATTTCATTGGTTCCGTTTTCCAAATCGCTTAAAGTAGAGTAGTAGTGAAGCGTCACATCGATGCCCGGTGTAACGACGATTTCATTTTCAGTTAAATCGATGAATTCAGAATTGTCATCTAAATCATCACAATAAATTTCTTCCCAATCCTGTATTTCAGGGAATTCGTTCACGACCAAGGTCAATTCTTCGGTCGAAACACAGGTTTCTTCACCGGCACTTTCCACAAAAGTTTTTACATAAATGATTTGCGGGCTGGAAGTATTGTTAAAGGTTTCCGGGTCAGGAATGAGTTGGGTAAATCCGGCATCCAAGTAATATTCAAAAGTGAGGCCTGTAACGCCCGAAGTCACGATTTCATCATTGTAAGAAGTCAGGTCGAATTCCGCGATTCCGTCACCATTGTCGTCACAAAGCGGATAAGTAGCAGGCTGGGTGTCCGGCCCAACACCGACGCTCAAGGTCAGTTCGATGACCACATAACAATCGTTTTCATTTTCGACACGGACATAAACAGTGGTTTCTTCCGTGATTTCAAAATTGGTCGTATCGGTAATTTGATCCAATTCCACTTCGTTTTCTGCCCCTGCTAAGGTATTGTAATAAGTGAAAATCGCACCGGGCGTTGTGGAAATTTCCGGTTCATAAGAGGTGAGGTCAAAAATATGTGTCCCTTCAGGGTTACAAATAAAATCTTCCACATTTTCCGCTTCGGGTGAAAAGCTGAATACAATTTCTACGCCTACAATGGTGGAACAGGTTCCGGAAACTACTTCGACTTCATAAAAGCCGGATTCCGTAGCGGTATAGGATTGGTTGGTTGCACCCGGAATCGGGTCACCCTCAAAGTACCATTGGAATTCCGCGTCAGGTGCTTCCAAGTTGACAACGAGGGTATATGCTTCTACATCACACAAGGTTTCATTTTCCCCGATTTCGGTCCCGTCCAAATCCACCAACGTAGAACCTAAACTGAATGAACCTGCTTCTAAAAATACTGCGGAATCGTATTGGTGGTCACCCGCATCTGTAACAATCAAGCGTATATGGTAGGTTTCACCGGGGATGACTTCTGAGTAAGCCGTCAACGGAGTGGTTCTTCCGCCGTATTGTATATCGTTAAACGGCCCGGGAACATAATATGTATCGTCGCCGCAACCTTGGTTGTTCACATTGTTGATGGTCACCCATTCGCCTGAAGGCAGGGTGGCGATGTTTTTTCCGCTCAGTCCCGGATCGGGTGTGATGCCCGGGCCGCTGATGATGAAGCCGAAAGCATCGTTAAAAGTGGAGCTACAGGAAAAAGTCGGATGTTCTTCCGAAGCAAAAATATAATTAAACGAAATTTCATTTCCGTAAGGAACAAAATCAAATTCAAAAATGGTTGTATTTTCAGTATCCCAATCTGCCAGTGTAGATGCGTCAGAATCCATAGGCTGCCCGGCGGAGCCGTCTGCCCAACCGTTTCCGGGGCCGGCAGAAACGATGCCGCTACTGGGTCCCTGCGCTTGCCATGCGTAGCCTGATGTTAATACAATTCCTTTTTCAAAGGGGAAATTGGAAGTGCCTTTTTCGAAATAACCCCAACTGCGGTTTTGGCTCGGGTACTGAGCTTGGGGGTTATCGGTTAATTCAAAGTTTTCAATGGCGGAACATTCCCCTCCGTCAATCAATACTTCAACCGTAAGTGCTTCTGCTCCCAAAGCGGATTCCGGGGCAGCAGGCGGGTTGACAATGATACTTTGGGCTTGAAGGGAAAAGGTGAGGGTTAGAAATAGAAATAGTAAATAATGTCTCATGTGTTAATTAAAATGTCTCGTGTGTGGTTCAAATGTTTTACGAATTTACATAAAAAAACTCATTTAACGGATTTTTAACGAAACTGTTCTACATTTGCCGAATGGTAGAAAGCCTGCTTCTCATTTTATCAATTGTAGCCGGGAGTATTTTAGGGTATTTCTTTTCCCAAAATAAAATATTCTCAAAGTTTTTACTGACTTTCAGCGGGGCTTATTTCTTGGGAATTACGGTTTTGGAAATTTTCCCCGGCGTTTATGAAGGCTACAGCCACAGCATCGGCTTGTTTGTTTTAGCCGGGTTGTTGTTCCAGATTGTTGTGGAATCATTGAGCAAGGGAGCCGAGCACGGGCATGTACACCTGCACAAGGATCAAAAATTCCCAGCAAGCATTATCATCGGTTTGTTTCTCCATTCCTTTTTCGAAGGGATGCCGGTAGGGCACCAACATTCAGACAGTTTACTTTGGGCAATCGTCATCCACAACATCCCCATTTCCATGGTGCTGTTCGGGGCGGTTTCTCAAATGACGGATTCCTTTTGGAAAAAAGCTTTGTTCCTGGGGTTGTTTGCCATTGCAGGGCCTTTGGGCATTGTTTTCGGCGATACGATCCTGGCCGAATACCACCGGGAAGCAACCGCTTTCGTAGCGGGGATATTCCTGCACATCGCCACGGTCATTTTGTTTGAAAGCACCGACAGCCATAAGTTCAAATCCCGTAAAATCCTCACACTTCTCTTGGGCTTTCTCATTGCTTACCTGACGGTTTCCATGGGGCATCAGCATTGATTAGCGGCATCCTTAGATTCCTCCTTCGTCGGAATGACAAATACGTCTCCGCGAAGTGCGGAACAGCAATTTAAGTCTTGGAAAACCTTCCCTCCACCGGAGGGGCGTAAAAACTAAGCCTTGGGAACCTTCCGGTCAACCGGACGAGATAAACCCCGAAGGGGTGACATATCTATATCTTCAGAATTTATCCCCTAATTATTTCCTTTTTTTATACCCCTCTATTCCCTTTTTCATCCATTGGTAATATTCATCCACATTGTAAACCGCCCCTAAGGGTTTGTTGTAATTTTTCAGATGCTCATCGACAATGATGTAATAAGGCTGGGCATTGTTCTGGTATTTTTCAATTTCAAAAGCCGTCCATTTGTTACCGACGGTTTTTAATTTTCTGCCCAATGCTTCGGAATAAACTTGTTCTTCTACCGGTAATTCGGTGCGTTCGTCCACGTAAAGGGAAACCAGAACGACTTCATTCATCAGTAAATTTTTAATTTTCGGGTCAGACCAAACGTTTTCTTCTACCTTTCGGCAATTGGCGCAAGCATGGCCGGTAAAGTCAATCATAATCGGTTTTTTCACCTTTTTGGAATGTTCAATCGCATCTGCTATATCAAGAAAAGCCGGGATTTGGTAAGGACCAAACTTCTGACCTTTTATCAATTCACCCACAGCAGCGGAATTATTTCCACCGAGTCCGTTCGGTGATTCGGCATATTGAACGGGAGGCGTAAGTCCGCTGAGTAATTTCACGGGCGCACCCCACATGCCGGGAATCATATAAATCACAAAACTAAAGGTCAATATAGCAAAAAACAATCTGGGAACGCTGATGCGGTCTTCGGGTGAATCCATTTTCATTCTGAATTTGCCCAATAAATAAATACCCATCAAACCAAAAATGGCAATCCAAAATGCCAAGAAAACTTCTCTTTCGAGGATATGGGTCTGCCAAACCAAATCGGCATTGGACAGGAATTTGAATGCAAAGGCCAATTCCAAAAACCCGATGCAGACTTTTACGACATTCATCCATCCGCCTGATTTTGGTAGGGAAGTCAGCCAACTCGGGAAGATGGCGAACAGCACAAAAGGAACGGCAAGTGCAAGCGAGAATCCTAATGAGCCTACGGTTAATGCCATATAATTTCCGGTTCTTACAGCTTCTCCTATTAATCCGGCGATAATCGGTACGGTACAAGAAAAGGATATCAGAACCAATGTAAGTGCCATGAAGAAAATGCCGAGATAACCACCTTTATCGGCTTGTCTATCTGTAAAATTTGCCCAACTCGCAGGAAGGGTAATTTCAAAAGCACCAAAAAAGGAAATGGCAAATACCACAAAAATCACAAAAAAACCAACGTTAACCCAAGGATTGGTGGAGAATTCATTTAAGGAGGATTGTCCGAATTTCGAAGCTAAAAAAGCCAAACCTACAAAAATGACTATGATAGAAAGCCCATAAATCAAAGCTTTAAAAATTCCTTGACCTCTGGAGCTACTTTGTTTGGTAAATAAACTTACTGTAAGCGGAATCATTGGGAAAATACAAGGCATCACCAATGCGAGCAGGCCGCCGCCAATCCCTGCGATGAAGATTCCCCACAGACTTTTGTCTTCTTCTTCATCCTCTTCCACCGGTTCATCCGGTGCAGCGGAAATGGATGGTATGTTTTGAACAGAATCTTGGTAGGCTACAACGGCGGGAATAATTTTGGCAGTATCCACGGCCGTTAAATCATTTGCTTTTGTCGGTTCTTCGGTTTTCGCAACGGTTTCTTCTACTTTGGATTTCGGTGTAATTTTCACTGAAAAGTCCAGCCAGTCGGGCGGGAGGCATTTTTCTGCGTCGCAGACTTGTGTTTCTGCGCTAAATTTGATTTCAGTCGGTTTATCGGATTTTAATTTTACCTTTTGTTTGAAGGTAACTTTGTTTTCATAATATTTTTCCTGTTGCTGAAAAAGTTCGCTGTATTTGTCGAGCAGTTTCCCGATTTCGGTGGTTTTTCCTAAGAGTTCCACATTCGGGTTGGATTCGAATGTAATCGTAGCCGGAATGCCGATGCCGTCCGCGGGATGTTGCTGGGAATACATATGCCACCCCTGGTCAATCTTAGCGTGCAGCAAAACTTCATATTGGGAATTCCCCAGATCTTTGGTTTCCGTGCTCCACTTTACAGGCGTCAATACCTGTGCATTTACCAGAAGCGGAACGAGCAGCAGAAAAAATAAAGTCCTTTTTAACATAAATAAATATTTAAGAATTTGTGTGTGTGTTCTGTTATTTTAAATCGGTCATCGATTCTTTTTCCCGCTACATAAAGGATCCTGTCTTCGTCATCGACCAATAACCAAATGTTCTCTTTTTCTAATTTCGATAATTTTTCGTCTTTTAAAAATTTGCTCAGCTTTTTGGAACCTTTCATTCCGAACGGAAAAAAAACTTCACCTGTTTTGGGTTTACGCAAACGGATCGGAAAAATAATTTTCTCATAATCCAAAGTTTCCGTCGCGGACAAATCCCTTTCAGCCGATTTTAAAAGTTTCAAATTTAATGGTTTTTGGATTAACTTTCCTTCTTCTACCATAAATTCGGCTGATGCCTCTATTTCCGGTTTTTTTGCAAGGATTAAGGCTTCGCGGTTCTTAATCAGGCGGTAATTTTCGGAATTGATTTCGCTTCCTTCCGCAGCATTCATCAGCTTTGTAATTTCGGCCGGATGGTTGAAACCGAATTTGGAAAATATGTGGAACAGAGAAGAGGATAGCGGTTGGAGCTGATTCAGTTTTTCGATTGAAATAGTATAATTTTTATCTCTCAAGACAAATAATTCTTCTCTCAGCTTTTCGATATGATTTTGGATTAAATCCTTTTCTTCATTTAACAATTGAATCGTTTGTTGAAAATTTTGAAGAAATTCAGGATGAATTTCATTCAGCACCGGAACGATTTGATTCCTGATTTTATTTCTCACATAATCATCGGAATTGTTGCTTATATCTTCCCGCCACTTGATTGAATAGGCTTCTGCGTATTGAAAAATCGATTCTTTTGAAATATTGTAAAGCGGCCGGATGATTTGGTTTTGGTTCAATGGAATTCCGATTAAACCTTTGATTCCCGTTCCGCGGGAAAGGTTGATGAAAAAAGTTTCGAGCGCATCATTCAGATGATGCGCGGTGACCAGAAAATCAAAATCATTTTCCGCCATCAGTTCCCGAAACCAAGCATAACGCAAATCGCGTGCTGCCATTTGGGTAGAATGATTTCCGGAAGATTTATAGGCTTTTACATCGAATTTTTTACGGAAGAATTTAATTTTATTTTGAATACAATATTGTTTAACAAATTCTTCATCTTCATCCGAATCCTTTACTCTTAACTGAAAATTACAATGCGCAACCGAAAAATCCAAGTTGTTTTTCAGGAATAAATCACAGAGAACCATGCTGTCCACTCCGCCGCTGACCGCGAGCAGGAAATTGCCTCGGAAAGGGCTTAGGTTAGCATAAAAAGTTGTTTCTAAAGATTCCATAAAGAATCCCAAATTTAGTGAAATAAAAATGTGCAAACGAAACCCGCTTGCACACTTATTCTTTTATTTTTTCCGATTCCTCGTCGGAATGATTACTGTGTTTTTAATCTTGGTTTCTCAGGATTACTTTGTGCAATTCAAAATTAAATACCATACTCAAATCGCGGTAAGTATAATTGAGTGCGCCACCGGCATATGCAAAATCACGGCCGAAAGCCAAACGGGACGGAATCACGATTGCGCCTTGGAAATTATACAAATCGGATCCGGTTGTTCCGGTGGAATTAAAGTGTTGCAGCCCTTCGGTAAATCCTTCCATTACAAAATGGGAAAGGTTGATATTGTCGTTCAAATTCATGCCTTCAATGTCCACATAATAGAACCAAGGGTCCCAAACCGCAGTACCTGAGCCGTTAATGGTAGTTGTCAGCGTGTTGAGTGGTTCGTAAGGTTGCCCGTTTTCCGGCAAATCCTGGTAAGAAGCTTTGAAGTATTTGACTTCATAGGAAATCAAAATACTGTCTTGGGTATTGTTGTCGGCAACAGGGCCTTCTGCAACTACGCCCGGCCTTTTGATGATCCATGCGCCTGAAGGTAATTTCGTGCCTAATGAATGGAGTGTAGGGAAATCATTATCAGTTGAATCTTCGGAATCGAATTCTTTGATTAATCCCCGTTCCGGATCGAAATAATGGTTTTGCAAATAAGCTACAATGGCATTGTCATCTACCTGATTTTGCTCTTCAATGGGAAGTTCATCCACATCATCATCATTTTTACAGGCACCGAAAAACAATCCCAAAGCGACTAAGGCTAAACCCCATTTTTTCATCATGATTTTTATTTTTAAATTGCGAATTTACAAAAATATAGTTCCTTAGCAGAAATTTAACAATGCGTTTAGATAAATTACTTTGGTGTGTCCGGTATTACAAAACCCGAAGCATCGCCACGGAAGCTTGTAAGAAGAACCGGATAAAAGTAAACGGTGAAGTAGCGAAAGCTTCGCGGGAAGTGGTTCCGTCTGATGTAATCGAAGTTCGTAAAGACCAAATTGATTACCGGTTTGAAATCCTGCAAATCCCCAAAAGCCGGATTGGGGCGAAACTGGTATCGCTCCATATTGTGGACAAAACGCCCAAAGAAGAGTTGGAGAAACTGGAACTCCGGAAATTGTCTCAGGATTATTACCGGGAAAGAGGCGAGGGGAGGCCGACCAAAAAAGACCGGCGGGATTTGGATGAATTCATTGGTGACGAGCCAGAAGACGAATGATTTCCTTTGTAATTTCTTCGGTAGATTTGGAATTGACAGAAACCGTCAGGTCTGCTTGTTCATAAAAGTTCCGCCGCTCGAACAAATGTTTGGCGATGAACTCCGGCAATGCCTCGTCTGACAAGTGCGCGATTAACGGCCGGTGCGATTTATCGTTGACCAATCTTTCTACCAAATGAGCGGGATTGGATTGTAAATAAACAGAGGTGGAATAATCATTGAGTTGTTTCATGTTGTCATAAAAAACCGGCGTGCCGCCACCGACGGCCAATACAATATTGGAATTTGACTTTAAGGTGTGCAAAAGCACTTCGCGCTCCAATTTCCGGAATTTTATTTCGCCTTCTTTAAACAGTTCAGAAACGGTTTTTCCGGTGTGTTTTTCAATTTGCTTGTCCAGATCTATAAAATGAAGGTTCAAAAGGGCGGCTAATTCCTTTCCAATGGTAGATTTCCCGCTACCCATATAACCTACTAAAGTAATTTTCATAAAAAAGAATCTGGTTACAAAAATGCAAAAAAACTTATTATCAAGCGGTTAAATTTGGACTGGTTAAAATCAGTAAAAAAAAGCCTGAAATGGTTTTGGTTATTAAATCTTATTTCTATATTTGCACCCCGTTAGACTTGCTCTGACAATGACTCGGTAGCTCAGTTGGTAGAGCACAACACTTTTAATGTTGGGGTCCTGGGTTCGAGCCCCAGCCGGGTCACCAAAAAGCGAAACAATTCCTGTTTCGCTTTTTTTATTTCCATCATTAAAAATAATTCCACAAAAAAAAGAGAAGCTTTTTCGGCTTCTCTTTTTACGCAATTATAAAATGGTATTATTGAATAACAACTCTTACCGGCAACTGGAAGATAAGGTTTACAGATCTGCCTTCTTGGTCTTTGGCCGGTTGGATCGATTTATTACTGTTTGCCAACCGTGACGCAATTCTTTCCAATGCGGTTTTGGATTCTCTACCTAAATCGGCACTTCCGCCGGACATGGGTTTTACTTGAACGATTTTCCCCGTTTTGTCAATTACAAAATAAAGTTTTGCTACGGCTTGGCTTTCACCTCTGTTTGCCAAATCGCTGGTAAAATCTACCAAATGATCGCCCAAAGCTTCACTCAATTTATCGGATAAACATTTTTGGAGTTTCGCCTTGTCGCCTTTAAACTTCTCACAGCCCGGATAAACCGCCATTTCGGCAACTTCCCTTGCAGAGAAATCGCGGGTTGGCGCAGGATTATCGCCTTTTCCGTCGCCTTTTGGTTCAGGTTCTTGTGGCTTTTTTTGGATTTGTGTTGTTTCTTCTCCTTCTATATTTTCAAAGCCACTCAACTTGTTTTCCATTTCCTTGATTTCCGGGACGGTTTCCTGAACGGTCACTTCTTTTTTGGGCTCAGGCATTACGACCTTGATTTGAGCTACCTCAGGTTCCGGTTCGGGTTCCGGTTCCGGCTCCGGTTCGGGTTCGTCTATAATGGGTTCTTCTATTTGCTGTATATCTACGAGATTGACATCAACTGCGTTGATGACGTCATCTTTCTTGCTGAAAACCGCATTGTAGAAAAATATACCGCCGGTAATAAACAAGATAATGACGATTCCAATTATAAAGGATTTGGTCAGGGTAGAACGTTCCGTATTCCTCAGCTCATAGGCACCGTATTCCTTATTCCGGTTTTCGAACACAATGTCATCTAATGTTTTTTGATTTTCTTGTGACATGATTTTTTAATTAAGGGTTACTACTGGTTCCACTTTTCTCTTCATATACTGCTACCTCTGACGAGGTAATATCCACGATTCCGTATTTACCGGATTCCGTGATTTCCATCTCATCCAACGTATTGACGAGGTTCTCGTACGTAGAGTCGTCCGTTGGTTTTATAATTACCGTAAAAAATTCAAGTTCAGGTGCATTTTGCTTCGCAGTCAAAATCGTCTTTCTGATTCCTTCGCGGGAATAATCGGTTTCGTTTAACGTTGATGTTGTTAAATCTCCTAATTCTTCTTGATGCCAAAACAAACGGTTATCGGCCCCTAAGATTAAAGTTAAAGAATTTTTCACATCTACATTCGGTGGAATTGGCTTTACCATATCATCCTTTGGTTTCGGAGGCATATTCAATCCCATTACATTGGGTTTGCTGAATGTAGTGGTAAACATAAAGAACGTAATCAAAAGGAAACCCAAATCCGCCAAAGGCGTCATATCTACGGCTGTGGACTGTTTCTTGGCGCGTACCTTGCCACCGTCATTGCTTTGCTTTTCTTCTATCTGTGCCATGATTGGTTATTTAGGTTTAACTTCTGAACTCGTAATTAACTGAAACCTGTTGATGTCTCTTTCCTGTAACTGTTTGATCAGTTCTCTAAATTCGGGATACTGGGTTTTTACGTCACCCTTAATCGCTAATTTAATGTTGGGGTCATGTTCCAAAGACTGTTCGATCCAGTCAACGAGTTGAAGGTCGGTACTGTCTAAAGGAATTCCGGGGATAGTTGCTTGCCTTTGTCCTTCTGAAAGTTTCAGGTACTGGTTCAAAGCACGAACCGGAACCGGGATTTCAGTCGTTTTTACAAAAGCTGCTTTCTCCGCATCAGAAAAGGTCAGGCCATATTTTTGGGCCATCCTTTCCAGAATCGGAATTTTATTGTTGTCGTCAATGATGCTGAAGTAATATTTCCCTTCGCTGTTGAGGGTAACCCGTATCAGGTCGCCGTCTTGCAGCTTGGTTTCAGCAACTGAACTCGGTGTTTTCACTTGGACGATATCGGGCTTTTTGAACTGAGTGGTCAGGATGAAGAATGTAAGCAACAGCCAGGCCATGTCACTCATCGCCGTCATATCCATGTGGATACCTTGTCTTTTTGGTTTAACTCTTGCCATTTTTCAATTTTTCAATTAATTTAATTATTTGTATCGGTTTGCGAAATAATCACTGATTACCGCGCGAATTTGAAAAATGAATTAATGGTGTGATGCAAAAGATTGCTGAATGCTCATACCGACTTCGTCGATTTTGAAGGTCAAATCATCAATCTTATTGGTAATCATATTGTAAACGACAATCGCAATCGCAGAGGCTCCAATTCCCATACCGGTATTGATAAGTGCTTCCGCAATACCTACTGAAAGTTTCGCTGCGTCCGGGGTTCCACCGCCTTCACCCAATGCGAAGAATGCTTTGATCATCCCGATAACCGTTCCCATCAATGCAATCAATGTACCGATTGAAGCGATGGTAGAAATAATAGCGGTATTTTTTTCCAAAGCAGGCATTTCCAAAGTCATTGCCTCTTCCAAAGTTTTATTCAGTTCGATTAATTTTTGCTCTTTGTTCATGGACGTATCGTTGGACAAAGCTTTGTAAGTCGTCAATCCTTCTTTTACAACATTTCCGACAGAACCTTGTTGTTGGTCGCAAAGTTCCAATGCTTCATTGATCTGGTTTCTGCTCACCAAATCACGGATGTTGTCTACAAATTTTGTTAGATTCCCTTTCCCTGAGGCTTTTACAAGTGCAAATAAACGGTCAATTCCAAAAACGATAACCATTAAAAAGAAGGACATAAGAAAAGGGATAATTACACCTCCTTTATAGATAATGCCCATGAAGTTTCTGGGGTGGCCGTCGGTCGTTCCCCCGTCAAAATTATCGGTGCTTCCGAAGAGCCCGTAAAAAATTCCCAATGCGATAAGAATTAAGATGACAATCGTTACTGGTGCGTTTAGTCCGCCTTTTTTAGTAGATTTTCTTAGAACAATTTCGTTTGTTTCCATTTCCATTTTTAATTTTTAATTACTTTGATTTTTTATTACAAGATTGCGAATCTATAATTTTTAATTAATATTTAGAATTATTCTTTAATTTTTTTTCGTTGGTGTGAGGATTATTTAACAATGATTAACGAAATATAGAAATTTCCCCTTAAAAATTACAAATCCGATAAAATTTTGAATGCTTGTTTGACATGCCAACAAAAACCAAACCAAAATGATTCGGACTCAATAATGAACCCGTTTTAAACAAGACGAAATTCAATTTTTTTTATAACTCTTCGCTGTTTTGAAGCGGTTTTTTTCTTTATATATTTTTTTATAATTATAAAATTTATACATAACGCTTGAATCGAATGAATTTTTTCATGATTATTGACCATAGATTTAACGTTTTATAATCGCGGAGTTAAGTTTAATGTCTTAAATTTATCAGTCTAAAATTTTTCCGATGCTTTTACGTTCGATGCTATTCTTAACATATATTTTGTATGGCTGCAATGAACAGAAAGGGCAATGGTCTGAATCTGAAAAAACAAATAAAATGCAAATTGAAAATATAGAAAAAGCAACTTTCGGCGGAGGTTGTTTCTGGTGTGTGGAAGCGGTTTTTGATCAATTAAAAGGTGTCCACAGCGTAACTTCCGGCTATGCGGGCGGACATACCGAAAACCCTACTTACAAACAGGTTTGCGAAGGCACAACCGGCCATGCGGAAGTTATTCAGGTGGAATTCGATCCGGAAGTCATTTCATTCGATGAACTCCTCGAAGTATTCTGGACGGTGCATGACCCGACTCAGCTCAACCGGCAGGGAAACGATATAGGGACGCAATACCGATCCATCATTTTATATGAAAACGATGGGCAAAAATTAGCTGCAGAGCGTTCCATCCGTGCTTTTGAAGCGTCGGAGATGTATGAAGGGAATTTCACAACGGAACTGGTTCCGTTGGAAAAATTTTATACGGCTGAAGACCACCACCAGAATTATTACGAAAACAATTCGGAAACCAATCCGTATTGCTCAATCGTCGTCAAGCCTAAAATTGATAAATTCTACGATAAATTTTACGATAAACTCAAACCGGAGTATAAATGACAGCAAATGAGCGGCGATAAATCAATTAAAGATTCGTCATTTCTCTTCGTTTCATTCTGAATGAACAGCGAATGTTAATTACCCCGAAAATTCACCCATGGCGATGTATTTATCCTGACGTTGCACTTTTAATTCTTTAGGAGAAAGTTTAGACAATTCATCGTAAGATTTCAGTATTTGTTCCTTCAGGGCATTGAATGCTTTAGGCGGGTCGTAATGTGCGCCTCCGAGCGGTTCTTTGATGATTCCGTCAATGATTTTGAGTTCAAGCATATCGCTCGGGGTCATTTTCATCTGGCTTGCTGCCTGCTCTTTGTATTCCCAAGAACGCCACAAAATGGTGGAACAGTTTTCGGGAGAAATCACGGAATACCAGGTGTTTTCCATCATGTAAACCAGATTTCCCACACCGATTCCCAATGCACCTCCACTCGCTCCTTCACCAATCACGATACTGATAACCGGAACTGTGAGGTTGAGCATTTCATAGATATTTCTGGCGATGGCTTCGCCTTGTCCGCGTTCTTCGGCCTCCAATCCGGGATAGGCTCCGGGCGTGTCCATCAAAGTAACGATGGGCATATTGAACTTTTCAGCTAACTTCATTAGGCGCAAAGCTTTTCTGTATCCTTCCGGATTCGGCATCCCGAAACGGCGGTATTGCCGTTCTTTGGTGTTTTTTCCTTTTTGCTGGCCGATGATCATAAATGGGGTACCGTCGATTTTTCCCATGCCGCCAACCATGGCTTTGTCATCACCAAAACCTCTGTCACCGTGCAGTTCCAGAAATGTATTGTCGGTGATGGAATAAATATAATCCAAAGAATAAGGCCTTGAAGGGTGGCGAGAAAGCTGAACTTTTTGCCAGGGCGTCAGGTTGGAATAAATCTTTTTCTTGGATTCTTCAATGGTAAATTCTATCTGTTTACAAGCTTGGTTTACGTCAACCCCGTTTTCTTCTCCTACAATCTTGCAGCTGTCCAACTGCTCCTGCAGCTCCTTGATGGGTTGTTCGAAATCTAAATATTCCATAGTCTCTTTTCTCTTTGAAGAACAAATATACTAAGTCTTGTTTTAATTTATGGGATTGGTCGAATTGATTTGATGAAACCACGCATTAAGCTTTGGGCAAAAACACTTCCGCCATCATGCAGCGTGCACTTCCGCCGCCCAAAGTTTCGATGGTGTTGATGTCCACGGCAATAATCGGGTTGTATTTTTCAATGGTATCAATTTGGTATTTGGTCAATGAATCGTAGGCTGTTTGGGACATTACCAAATATTTGGACTCACCCATGCCGCCTACTTGGAGCATGTTTCCTGCGAATTTGTGCATTTGATTTTCCGTGATTTCAACGATTTCTTTACCGGAATTAATCAAAGTTTCCGCAACCAGTTTTCGTTCGGATTTATGGTCGATTGTATCAAGGCAAATCACTGCGTATTGATCTGCCACACACATCATCACATTGGTATGGTAGATTTGCTGACGTTGTCCGTTGACTGTTTGGTTGGCCTCGAAAAGCACAGGTGTATATTCGAAATCTTCACAGAACTCCATAAAAAGTTCTTCCTCGGTTCGTGGTGAAACCGCCGCATAAGCAATTTTATGTTCACGGTCCAGAATGATGCTTCCGGTTCCTTCCAAAAAGATATCATCGTTTTCTGCATCGGTATAATCCATGATTTCTTCGGCTTCGAATCCTTTTTCTTCAAGGAGTTCCAATACATCGTCTTCCCGTCTTTCTTCCCGCCGGTTTTTGGCAAACATCGGATACAAAGCAATCATTTTATTTTCATGAAAAGAAATCCAGTTGTTCGGGAAAATAGAGTCGGGGGTATGCGGATTGGGCGTGTCTTTCAGCACAAGGACGTTAACGCCGTGCTCACGCAATTTGGTAACCATGTTTCGGAATTCCGTCAAGGCTTTTTCCTGAATGGATTCGGCATTTTCGTCCGTTTGACTCTGGAAATAATTGTTGACGGCCGTTTCTTCGTTGAAACGGAAATCAATCGGTTCAATCATCAATATGGTATTAGTGTATTGTTTCATTTTGAATTTAGAAGTCATATTTTAGTAATTTTATTTTGATGGGCTTCGACAAGCTCAGCCTGACGATATGATGTTTTTTTAATAAATAAATCATTCTCTAATCAACGGCATCGTTGAGCACCTCAAAAGTCCGCCCATTCGGGAAACATTCCGGTAAGGGATTTCTTCAACGGTCATTCCCCAAACTTCGCGCATATGGTTATTCAGTCGTGTGAAATTCTTTTCCGAAACCACAATTTCAGGTGAAATGGAAAAAACATTCGGACACATCCAGTACATTTCTTCTTTGGTCACTTCAAAAACGTTGTCTCGCCCGAAAAGGGATATCAAAATGTCATAGTGCATGGGGTTCAGAAATCCGTCTTTGTATAGAATGGCTTTGTTATGGCCGACCGGCTGAAAAGTACAGTCCAAATGCAGAATTCCTTTATACGGGTCAAAATCATCTTTGATGAGTTCCATATCGATTACCCATTTATTGGGAAATAAATCTTTAAAAAACTGGACGGCTTCAAAGTTCGTTCTCGCGGTTTTATAATTTTTATAATCCGCTTGTTTATAAGTCCCTACAAACATAAATTCATTCCATAAAATCACATCACCGCCTTCCACATCTACGGTTTCCGGGACATGAACCACTTTGTCTTTCGGAATGGAGCTGATGATTCTTTCATAGGCTTCCTGTTCATCGGCACGGTCGGGGATGATGTTGGCAATGATGAATTTGTCATCAATCGCCATTCCTACATCACGCGCGAAAACCTGGTTGCAATCTTCCAATACCCAAGGCCGGAAAACCTGAACATTGTGCTTTTTCAGGACTTTTTCAAATTCGCCCATTTCATATGCGACATCCTCTTCTCTCGGATATTGATTGAGTTTTACGCTTTCATAAGATTTGGAATCGTATGTTTCTTCCAAGGTAGGTTCTTTGCCCATCGAATCAGGGATTCCGAGGACAACGGCTTCTAATTTAGATGTTTCATTTTTTACGTTTAAAATCATAGTTAAGATGGAGGTTGGTTTTGTGGATGTCAGAAAATTAGCTTCGACAAGTTCAGCGAGACGGTTTAAATTGAATTAATATTAAGTTTATTTAAACATGATCATCCACATTCGGCAATAAAATCATTTTTCGATGCCTAAAACTTTCAATCCGTTTAGAGTGGCGATGTTGGCGAGTTGTTCCACATCATAAAAATGGCAGGATTCCAACATCACACGGAGCTCAGTCCATAAATCCCCGTCAGAGAAAGGTTTGTAAATATCATTGATGTTGTCAGTCCCGAAGGCTACACAAATTCCGGCTGGGACCATTTCATCCACCGGTGTCATCGAGTTGTGACTGGGTGCAAGCCGTTCGGTGCGGTTGTGGTCAATCCAAGCGGTAGGGCAGGAGATGACATGCATATCGGCTTCTTTTATCAAACCGTACAATTCCATTCTGTATTTTTTCGGATGTGCCGCAACCGAAATCGAGTGAACAGCGGTTACTTTTCCTTGCATTCCATGTTCGATGGTTTTTCTCGCCAATTGTTCGGTTTCTTTTTCTTCGTCCGTATTGAATTGATCCACATGGACGTGAACCAATTTCCCTTTTGATTTTGCCGTGCTTAACAAAATATCCAAATGCTCATCTTCGCGCCCGAAATCTTTGGCCGGCAAACCGCCGATGATATCCACGAAATCGACAGACAAATCAAACCATTGACGGGCTTTAGGGTCGATTACACCTTTCAAAACCTGATTGGCAAAACGGATTTCGATGTCTTTTCCGTAGTTGTCTTTCAGTCTTTGAGCAGCAATCATGCTTCGGTCTTCGATGACTTCGTCCACATCGATAAAAGTTCCGACTGCCTGCGCTCCCTGTTCCAGAAAGTGGTTGATCGCGCGTTCCATTCTCGCATAAATATCGTCCACGCTCGAATTCCGTTTCATGTCGTCAACCAAATGCCATTTTTCTTTCAAATAAGAATTCGTAAATGAAAAAGTTTCTTTTGTGAGCGAATACGCACGGTCTAAATGGGCGTGGGTATTTACCCATCCGCCTTTTTCTTTGATTCTTTCCAGTACCGCATCTTTGGGGCTCATATTGTTTTGCATACGTTCGAAGTTTTCGCAAAAATAAGGAATTATACCGCAGCAGTCAAATCTTAAAAAATAATTATTCACCCATTTTGAAATGATTTCTATCTTTGTCCGAATAAAAATGAAAGAATGGATTCAAATACGATGTGGACAGTGGTAATTGCACTTTTACCGGGCGTTTTGGTCGCCGGGATTGCTTATTTATTGATTGAAAAATTTCTCCAAAATGACCGCTACCGCCGTGAAATAGAAGTGCGAAAAATCAATACTTCACAGATTGTCCCACAACGTCTGGGAGCCTATGAACGAATGGCATTGTTTCTGGAAAGGATTAAACCCACCGGCTTGGCACGACGGATTTCACCTCAGTCCACCGCTAAAAATTACGAAACACTCATCATCCAAACAGTTCAAGGTGAATGGGAACACAACCTCAGCCAACAAATTTATGTCAATCCCGATACTTGGAAGCTTATTTATTCGGCCAAAAACGCAACCCAAAATTTCATACGCCAATGTGCACACGAAGTAGGTGAAGAAGCTACTGCCGAACAATTACAGGAACACATTATCCGTAAATCTATTCAGGAAAATGCACCTTCCAATGATGCTTTGCTGAAATTACAAGTGGACATCCAAGGGGATTTATAAGCCAATTCCATCAAAAAATTTAAGTTTTATATTTAGTTTAATCCTAAATTTATTCCTATGCTCCAAAATTAAATAATTACCACTAATTTTGTAAGATGGATAAATTAACAGGAACCGGCATTGCGCTCATCACGCCTTTCAACGAAAACAGAGAAATCGATTACCCCGCTTTGGAAAAACTGGTGGATCATACCGTTAACGGTGGTGTAGAATATTTGGTTTGCTTAGGCACAACCGCAGAAACACCCACGCTGAATGAAAAAGAAAAAGCCGAAATCCTTGCTGTCATAAAATCTGCCAACGCCGGCCGGTTGCCTTTGGTCGTCGGGATTGGTGGCAACAATACCGAAGAAGTAAAATCTGAATTTAATACAACGGATTTATCTGATTTTATAGCAGTTCTTTCAGCATCACCCGCTTACAACAGACCCAACCAAGAAGGAATCTACCAACATTACAAAGCACTTGCAGAAAACACTGACGTCCCGATTATTCTTTACAATGTTCCCAGCCGAACCGGATCCAACATCAATCCGGAAACGACTTTGCGATTGGCCCATGATTTCAAAAACATCATCGCCATCAAAGAAGCATCGCCCAATTTCCTCCAAAGTACAGAAATCCTGAAAGATAAGCCCAATGGGTTTGAAGTCATTTCCGGCGACGACGAATTCGGACTTCCGATGACCTTGGCCGGAGGTAAAGGTGTCATTTCAGTGATCGCGCAAGGGCTGCCCCAAGCATATACAAAAATGATCCGTTTGGGTTTAAACCGTCAAGTAGATGAGGCTTATCAAATCCATTACCAATTAATGGACATCATACGTGCCATTTACATCGAAGGAAACCCCAGTGGAATCAAATCTTTATTGGACCACCAAGGAATCTGTAAGTCCTTTACCAGATTGCCTTTAGTGCCTGCATCTGAAGAGTTATCCCGAAAAATCAAATCATTACTGGAAAATATTAATTAAAATTTCAAATCATGATCAAGCAAAATATAATTGACGCATTGAACAACCAAGTCGAAGCTGAGGCCGCCGCTTCACAACTCTATCTGGCAATGGCTTCTTGGGCCGATGCCCGGGGGCTGGAGGGGATTTCGGAATTTCTTTTCTCGCATTCGGACGAAGAAAGGATGCACATGCTGAAACTCATTCGCTTCATCAACGAACGCGGTGGTAGTGCCATTATCCCATCTTTGCACATGCCGAGGCAAGATTTTACCAACCTCAATGAAATCTTCACCATGTTGCTGGAACACGAAGTGAAGGTCTCCGAAATGATCAACGACATCGTCGATTTAACTTTAAAAGAAAAAGATTACACCACCCATAATTTTTTACAATGGTATGTTTCCGAACAAATCGAAGAGGAACGTTTGGCGAGGATTATTTTGGACAAATTAAAACTCATCGGTGACGACAAAGGCGGTATGTACCTCTTTGACAGGGATATTTCAACCTTCAACCGCCCCGCATAGTTTTGGATTTCATTAACAAGTTGCCGCAAGCATTTGTAGTATGTTTGTGCAAATATTTTATACCTTTGCCAAATGTTTAAAAAAATAGGATTAATCGCGGTGGTTTTGCTCTTGGCCGTATCTTGTAACAAACGATACGAAGCGGCCATGAAGAGTACCGATAAGGATTTGATTTTACAAACCGCAAATGAATTTTTTGCAGAAGGTAAATGGCCTTTTGCGGTGGAATTATATACCAAAGTTGCTTCTTCGTTCTCCGGCACTGAAGAAGCTGCAAACATCCTGTATAATAGTGCCGAAGCAAATTTCCAAGATAAAAATTACCGTTTGGCTGCCCATCAGTTTAAGAATTTTTATGTCACCAATCCCGCAGACCCGAGAGCCGAAGACGCCGCTTTCAAATCCGCATACGCATATTACACCGATTCTCCAAAATACAATTTAGACCAAACCAGTACCTATAATGCGATGAATGAATTGCAATCCTTTATCAATGCTTTCCCGGAATCGCCAAAAGTAGAAGAAGCCAATGGCTATATCAATGAATTGCGTGAAAAGTTGGAGAAAAAGGCATTTGAAATCGCGAAAATTTACCATAAAACATTGAAATTTAAAGCGGCAGCACTTGCATTCGACAATATGTTGGATGATTATCCCGATACCAAATACCGCGAAGAAGCCATGATGTACTCATTGCGATCCAAATATGAATTGGCAGTGAATTACAGCCGGTTTGAAACCGCTGAGCTCAGGCTGCAAAATACGGTTACTCAGTATAAATTGTTGGTAAAAGCTTATCCAAACACGAAATTCAAAGAGGAAGCTGATAAACTCCTGAAAAAAACCGAAGAGGAAATAACCAAACACAAGGAGTTGGCAATGAAAATTGAAAAAAACAAAAAGTCCGACCAATTATAAATCGAATATTAATAAATTATCAATATGAACTTCAAAGACATAGATGCTCCAACTTCTACTGAAACTTTCAACAGAGGGATCATTGAAGAAAAAACCGGAAATGTTTACCAATCCATCGTAATCATGGGTAAACGCGCGGAACAAATCAACCAAGAAATGAAAACCGAGTTGCTTCAGAAATTAGATGAATTTGCTTCTCACACAGATTCTTTGGAAGAAATTTTTGAAAACCGTGAACAAATCGAAGTTTCCAAGTTTTATGAAAGGCTTCCGAAATCGACCTCAATTGCCATCAAAGAATGGATGGACGGCGATATTTATTACCGGATTCCTGACGAAGAGGATTTGAAATAACATTGAAATGTCAATGCTTAACCGGAAGAAAATTTTATTGGTGGTAACCGCAGGGATTGCTGCCTATAAATCCGCATTTCTGGTTCGATTACTTATCAAAAAAGGAGCTGAGGTAAAAGTTATTTTGACGCCTGAAGCCCTTGAATTTGTCACCCCTCTTACCCTTTCAACCCTTTCCAAAAATCCCGTTGAATGGCAGTTTTCCGATGAAGAAGGGAATTGGAACAACCACGTGGACTTCGGTCTTTGGGCGGATTATATGGTCATCGCCCCGGCAACTGCACACAGCATATCTAAAATGGCGGACGGAGCCGCAGATAACCTCGCCTTGGCCACTTATCTTTCGGCAAAGTGCCCCGTATTCATTGCGCCCGCAATGGATTTGGACATGTATAAACATCCGACTACCAAAGAAAATTTGGTGGCATTACAAAGGTTTGGAAATATAATTATTCCGGCTGAAGACGGGGAATTGGCAAGCGGTCTTTCCGGTGAGGGTCGGATGGCCGAACCCGAAAACATCATTTCATTTCTGGAAAACCACATTCATAAGTCATTGCCATTATTCGGCAAAAAACTATTGGTTTCTGCCGGCCCGACGTATGAAAAAATCGATCCGGTACGTTTCATCGGAAATTTTTCTTCCGGAAAAATGGGTATTGAAATTGCAAAAGCGGCTGCGTCAAACGGGGCCGAAGTAACCCTCGTCTGTGGTCCATCCAAAGAGCTAACGGAAGGTTTTAACATCCAACGCATTGACATTGTTTCGGCAGAAGAAATGAAAACCGAAATGGAAAATAATTTCAATGAATCGGATATCGTCATCATGTCGGCTGCAGTAGCGGATTACAAAGCCGTTACGCAAGCCAAAGAAAAAATCAAAAAAAATGAAGACGAATTAACAATTCGATTAACCAAAAACCCTGACATTTTAAAAGGCTTGGGCGAAAAGAAGAGCCATCAGATATTGGTTGGATTCGCATTGGAAACCCACAATGAACTGGAATTCGCCAAAGGAAAACTACAAAAGAAAAACCTGGATTTCGTGGTTTTAAACTCATTGAACGATGAAGAAGCCGGCTTCCAAAAAGACACCAATAAAATCACGATCATTCCCAGAAACGGAGAACCCGTTTCTTATGAAGCAAAAAATAAATCAGAAGTTGCGCAAGATATCCTTAACTTTATCGTTGAAAATTATAAAATATGAACAAAATTAAGCTGCTGGTAGTAGGTCTGTTGATAAGCATGGGCGTTTCCGCCCAAGAGTTCATGGCGACGGTTACAGTTGATTATTCCCAAGTCCAAGGCTCCAATAACCAAGTTTTCCAAACTTTGGAAAAATCGCTCAGAGACTTTATCAATACCACCAAATGGACCGAAGGCCGTTATAAAATCCATGAAAAAATAGAAGCCAATTTTTTGGTAATCGTAACCGGAAGAAGTGGCAGCAATTTTCAGGCGCGCCTCCAAATCCAGTCCAGAAGGCCGGTTTATAATTCTACCTATTATACCCCGATTTTGAATTTTGTCGATGCCAATTTCGATTTTGAATATACTGAATTTGAAGAATTGATTTTCAATCCGAGAAAGTTCAGCGGGAAAAACCTGACCGATGTGGTCGCCTATTATGTTTATTTCGCATTGGGGATGGACGCCGATACTTTTCAAAAAGAAGGCGGGACACAATATTTCAATATATGCCGTCAAATCGCAACCAATGCCAGTGGGCAAAGGTACAGCGGATGGGGAGAAATAGACGGGAACAAAGCCCGTTCCACCCTCATCAACAATATTTTAAAATCAGATAATTCAACTTTGAGGAACCTGTATTACCAATACCACCGCGTTGGTTTGGACGGAATGAGCGAGAACGAAACACGCGCCAAAAACACCATTGGAAACGCGCTTTTGACCTTAAGTTTTTACCAAAAAGGAAATTATGCGTTGTTTTATCCTTTGGATTTGTTCTTCATGGCCAAAAAAGATGAAATCGCGAAAATCTTTGGGGGTGGCATGATGTCATCGGTGGATATCGTTGAAATAAAAGAAATCCTCAATTCACTTTCCCCGACCAACAGCCAACTTTGGAATAACCTGAAAAAATAATGCTGACCCGTTTATCGGTTTCAAATTTTGCGATTATAGACGAGCTGCAATTGCAGTTTGGATCAGGCTTGACCATCATTACCGGTGAAACAGGGGCAGGGAAATCCATTTTACTCGGTGCTTTGAAATTGGTTTTGGGCGAACGGGCCGATTTGACCCAACTCAATGATCCCGAAAAAAAATGTATTATCGAAGCGGTTTTCGATGTTTCCAATCTTCATTTGAATTCCTTTTTTGAAGAAAACGAATTGGATTATGAACCCGAATCCATCCTGCGCAGGGAACTTTTGCCCGGCGGAAGGTCGCGCGCCTTCATCAACGATACACCTGTTACACTCGATATTTTACAAGAACTGAGTCAGCAACTCATCGACATCCATTCGCAATTCAATGCCGAAAACCTGTTCGATGAAAATTACCAATTACAGATTTTGGATGCTTATGCACGGCATATTCCTTTGGTAAACCAATACCGCCAAACCTATTTGGAACGCAAGCAAAAACAGTCGGAATTGAACCAAGCCCGAGAGGAATTAGGAAAGCAATCCTTAGAATCCGATTATAAAAACTTCCTGTTAAACGAGTTAATGGAGGCAAATCTCCAAAACCAAGAATTGGAAGAATTGGAAAAAGAACAAAGGGCGTTGCAGCATGTCGATGAAATTCAAAAAAACTTGGGAGAAACCCTTTCCAGACTGGATGATCACCAATTAGGGGTTATTTCCATTTTGAATGAAGTATCTTCGAACTTACAAAAAATAGCAGATTTTTCCGATGATTTAAACAATCTTTCAGACCGCATTCAATCTACGAAGATTGAATTGACGGATGTCCAAAACGAAATCATTTCCAAAATTTCAAAAATGGAATCCAACCCGGAAAGACTCGATACAATCAACGAACGGTTGAATTTGCTGAATGGGCTTTTGGCCAAACACCGAGTCAATGCTGTTGAGGACTTGATTGAAATCCGAAATGAATTGGATTCCGCTAATTCTGATTTGAATTTATTGGAACATAAAATCGAAAAAATCATTCTGGAAATAGCGGAATTAGAGCAATCGCTTCAAAATACCGCCCGGAAAATATCTGATGGAAGAAAGAAAGCAATCCCGGAAGTCGAGCGTTTGTTGCTCCAAACCCTTTCCAAGTTGGGGATGGGAAATTCATCCATGAAAATCGACCTTAATCCGGCAAAAGGGTTCCTGCCGGAAGGAACGGATTTCATCAACATCCTGTTTACGGCCAATAAAGGTTCGTCGATGAAACCCATCGGCAAATCGGTCTCCGGCGGGGAGCGCTCCCGATTGATGCTTGCGATTAAAAAATTATTATCCTCACATCTACAACTACCGACATTGATTCTGGATGAAGTCGATACGGGCGTTTCGGGTAAAGTTGCTGATGAAGTCGGGAAACTCATGCGGGAAATGGCCGACGGGATGCAACTGATCAGCATTACCCATTTGCCTCAAGTGGCGGCCAAAGGCAATTACCATTTCAAAGTATTAAAAAACACAGACAACGGCATGACCCAAACCCGGGTAAAAACTTTAAATCCTGAAGAAAGGATTCTTGAAATTGCCGAATTAATCAGTGGTTCCAGCATTTCCGACATTGCGATTCAACAAGCGCGAGAACTGATTATGCCATAAAAAAACCTCATAGTAAAAACCATGAGGCATAAATAACTAACACACAAAAAATCTTAAAAAATAAGACTATATTTTAGGTTGAAAATAAGGAGGTCAACCGGTAAATTCTTATTTGATTTAAACAAATATAAACAAAGTCTATCTATTAAGTATAGTATTTAGAAAAAAAAATATTATTTATTTTTATTCTACTTAAGGTCTTCTAATGATTGGCTTTCCAATACCTTAAGGGTTTGGTCGCGCACATTGACCATCACCCGGTTCAACGTACAACTAAGCTCGTCTTGGCAATCAGCGCATTTTTGGTAATAATTCAAACTGACACAAGGGAGCAGGGCAATCGGTCCGTCCAAAACCCGGATGATAGAAGCAATGGTGATTTCCTGAGCGGGTTTCAACAAAAAGTAACCACCTCCCTTGCCTTTTTTCGAGGCCAATAAGCCATGTTTTTTCAAATCCAAAAGGATGCCTTCCAAGAATTTCTGCGGAATCATTTCATTTTGTGAAATTTCGGAAATAAGAATTGGGAACCGCTCAGTATTCCGCGCCAGATACGTCATGGCTTTTAATCCATATTTGGTTTTCTTTGAAAGCATAACTCCCGAATTCTTTATTTTAAGATAATATCAATGTTGAAACCGAACAAATTTCGGCAATTAATTCTAACTTGCAAGCTAATTTAAATGAAGATTAGAAAATGAAATTAAAAAATTTATCCCTTACACTTTTACTGGCTTCCTCATTCGCTTTTGGCCAATTTTCAACCCCTAACACAGGCGTTCACTGGACTTTGGACGACATTGCAACCGCTTCGCCAACAACGGTGACCATTTCCGGCAACGAATATACCCTGCATGAAAACCTGCTGGTGGAACTGAACGATTCTCTTTCATTGAATGAAAACTTGGTTCTAAAAATCGCAGCGGGTGTCGAAATTGAAGTCAAAGGTTATTTCCGCAGCGATGCCGGTGAAATCACCATTACTGCGGTAGATGAAGCCAACCCTTACGAAGGATTTTGGTTTTTTGATACGGCCGAAGGTTTCTTCCAAAATACTTTAATCCAATACGGAGGCGGAATCCGGGTCGTCACACCCGATTTTGAAATGCACAATTGTGAAATGTCTTACAACGTTTCCGGATCCTCTACCGGTGCCGCGATTTCCTTTTCCAACGGCACCCCGGTTATAAAGAATTCCACATTTAAATTCAATGCCAACCCGGCAATCAGTTCCGGTGCCAATACTTCTGTGTCCGCCTGGATTGAAGGAAACCATATTGAAGGCAACAATACCACCAACAACAACCGCCCGCAAATCAACATGGGGCCGAGTGGCGAAGCCGATACCATTCGAATCATCAACAACACCGTCATCGGAGACCGCGATTTGACCATGGTTGGCGGGATTTCCGCTTCGAGTCTGGTGGGCGTAACCAATAAAATACTCATTCGCGGCAATACCGTAAGGGACAACCGTTACGGCATCACTTCCATGGGCACTTCTTCCGGAATCATCGCTGAGAACATCATCGAAGACAACGACACCGAAGGCCTTCCGATGAACGGTGGCAGCGGAATCAACCTTTTCAGCACCCAGTTGATTTACCTGACCCAAAACGAAATTCGCAGAAACCTCTGGGGTCTTACACTTCAGGGAACCGCTCAGGTAAATTTGGGCAGCGATGACGACGAAGACTTCAATCCGGGGCTGAATGTTTTCAGTGAAAACGGAAACGGTGGCGAGGTGTATGCACTGTTCAACAACACGCCCAATCCGGTCAAAGCCTTACATAATTGTTGGATCGAAGGCCAAGAATCCACCGAAGAAGATGTGGAAGGTGTGATTGCACACATCATCGATGACCCGGCGTTGGGTGAGGTTTTCTTTGACCCGTTCGAATGCGGCATACCGGTGATGGCAACAAATGATTTCAATCAAAATTTATTCAATATATACCCGAATCCCGCTTCCCGTTCATTCTTTATCGATACAAAGGAAACCGGCCATTTGAATATCTATGATATGAGCGGTAAAAAAGTCCTTTCCCAAAAAGATTTGAACGGAAAAACCCGGATTCAAATCAATTTACCCAAAGGAATTTATTTGGTTGAATTTGAAAACGGAACCGAGCGTTCCACCCGCAAGCTAATTGTGAATTAAACCATTCCTTTATAAAGAAAGAAAACCGGGCGATTGTCCGGTTTTTTGTTGAAGCAAACCGTCCCCGGAGTGCGAGATATTGAAATTCAGTCTCTTATAGCTAAATTTCAGGTTTAGGTAGTATTAACCAGATGGCGCGAATTTAGAATGAAAGTGACCTGATCCGCTTCAGTTAGCAGATTTTTCTTGTGCAGATTTCTTTTCGGCAGTGGCTTTGGCTTTGACACTGTCGATTTTTTGGTGCAGGTCTTTGAGCGAATCTTCTGCGCCGGAACCTCTTTTCAGAGGGGCTTGGAAGGGATAATCGCCAAAGAGGCTCACCAACCGGAATGCGCTGTAAATGGTGCGGTTTCTGCGGTTTCCGAGTGCGATGATGGTGGCCTGATTGTCAAAATCACGAACATAAGTGGAATTGTTTCCGTGCCACCAACCGTTGTGGTAGAGGATCTTATTGCCATTGTCCCATTCCATCAGTCGTATGCCTAACCCGTAATTTTTCACGCCCCGGCTTTCGTAGCTATAGCCTTTCCAAGCTTTTTCCTTCAGGTTTTTAGGCAGGAATTGATCGGCATACATGGCCATATCCATTTTGAGTAAATCCCGCGGCGTGGAATAAACGTTTTTATCGCCATAAGTTGCGTCCAAGTGGTCGTAAGCCCATTCTTTGCCGTTGTATTCATAGGATTTGGAAACTTTTGCCGAATCTTTTTCGAATTCAAAAACAAAAGTATCTGTCATTCCCAAGGGTTTGAAAACCATATAATCCATGGCTTCTGCATAAGACATTCCGGTAATTTTTTCGATGATGAGTGCAAGCAGGACGTAATTGGTATTGTTGTAAGCGAATTTTTTTCCGGCTTTGGCGAGTATTTCAGGTTGGTGGTCTATGAGCAGTTGGAGCACGTCTTGGTTGGTCATCATTTTGGATTTGTCCCAATATTTTTTATCCTCCGAAAGGTGGAGGTAATTGGGCAGCCCACTGCGGTGGTTCAGCAAATCCTCGACCGTCACCTCTTCATACGGGAATCCTTTCAGGTATTTTGCGGCTTTATCGTTGAGTTTTAATTTTTTGTATTCCACCAGTTTCAGGATGGCCAGACCGGTCATGACTTTGGTAATCGAAGCAATGTGGAGTGGGGTATGAGCGGTGATTCGGGTTTGTTTTTCGGAATCGGAAAAGCCGGAATAATCTTCGTATAAAATCTTCCCGTTTTGCGCAACCAGAAAGCCTCCGCTCACTTGGGTGCGCTGCCAGAAATCTTTGTAAAAATGGTCTAAAATCCGGTATTTATGAATTTTATCGATTAAATTAACCGGTTGGAATTGGAATTCAGCGGCCCAATTGAGCGAATCAAACCGCGGAATGGAATCTTTGTTTTCATCGTATTGAAAGGTTGGGTTTTTGTCTGTTTTGCCACAATTGATCAGGGATAAAGAAATAATGGCCATCAAGGCCCACGTCCATTCTTTCATTGTTTTGCTTTCGTTTGCGGGCCAATTTAATATAAAACTTTAAAAAGAAGAAAAGAATTAACCTTTTGCTAAGAATTCCGGAATCGGGTCGAGGCGGCTTCTCCTAATAAAATAGCGGTTGCCATGGCGACATTTAAACTTTCGGTCTGTTGTAATTTTCCGAATCTCGGAATGCTCATTTTGTTTGAAATAAATGAAAGCAAAGCTTCTGAAATCCCGTTGGCCTCATTGCCCATCACGAGGATGGCTTCTTCGGGGAATTCAGATTGATAAATGTTTTCACCATCCATAAAAGTCCCGAGAATGGGATTGGGGTAAGCGGAAAAGGTTTCTTTCAAATCCACATAATTGATTTGGACACGCGTAAAAGAACCCATGGTGGCTTGGATTACTTTGGGGTTGTATAAATCAACGGTTTCATGGGAGCAAAGAATTTGTTCTACCCCGAACCAGTCGGCCAATCGAATGATGGTTCCCAAATTGCCAGGATCGCGGATGTCGTCCAGCGCAATGACCAATCCATTCAGGTTCAAGGTATTTTCATCGGGAATTTCACATACGGCCAAAGCGGTATTGGGCTGTACCAAACGACTGATTTTCTTGAGTTCTCTTTCAGAAACCAAAACCGATTCCACCGGGAATGTATCGAAAATGGCTTCGGTGGTGTAAATGGTATGGATTTTATAGGAGCTTTTCAGAACTTCATGGATCATTTTAACACCTTCAACCACAAACTTGTTATATTTTTGTCTAAATTTTTTATTGGCAAAAGAATTGATTAGCTTGCTGTCACTATTGGTTAACATCTGAAATGAAGTATCTGGCAACAAAGATAACATTATTCATCGGTTTTTTGTGGATTGTATATGGATGCAGCACGACCAAGAAAGTCCCGGAAGGGGAATTCCTGTTGACCAAGAATCAATTTGAATTCGAAGGAAAAGAAAAGCCTTTTAAATCTTCGCTTCCGGATTACGTCAAGCAACGACCCAATAGTAAATTCCTGTCCCTGATTCCTTTTCAATTATGGCTCTATAACCTGAATCCGGCTGAACTGGATACGGTTTTTGAGGAATACTACGACCTGACCAAGAAGAAAAGGACGCAGGAAGCCATGGACAGTATTTTAATCAAAAACGGTTTGGAACAATATACCGGCAGGAATTTCTGGCTGAAAAGGTTCATTTACAATTCGGGTCAGCCGCCTGTAATCATTGATACCGCGCTTTCCAGTTTTTCGGAAACCAATTTAGAGAATTTTTATTTTGACAAAGGATATTTTGACGCCCAAGTGGAATCTTCTCATGATTTGGATAGTGCTGCCAAAAAAGGAAAAGTAACCTATGACATCCGTCCGGGCGAACCTTCTTATATCAATTCATACAATTACCAGATTTCGGACAGCCTTGTCAGAGCTTATTATGAAATTAGTTTAGACAGAACCCATATAAAAACGGGGAACCGCTACGATATGGACGATTTTGTCGCTGAAAAAGACAGGATTGTAGATTGGCTCAAAAACCGAGGTTATTATAAATTCAATGACTTGGGTGGTGATGTGGAATTTACGGCTGATACGACTTTCAGTGATAAACAACTTGATGTGACATTATTGATTCCAGCTGAAAAAGCAGATTCATCACACCTTAAAAAAGTTTTCAAACGTTACCGTTACGGCGAAATCCATATTTATCCGGATTCGAGATTTACCCGAGATGATGTGAACCAACCAAATTATACCGATGTTGTTTACGACAACTACCAACTGCATTACGCCAATCCTGAGGTAAAATACCATCGTCCCAAATTCTTTACCGATGCACTGGTAGTCCGGCCAGGCGGAATTTACCGGGCGGATTCCGAAACCCAAACCAAAAGAAATATATTCAAACGAGAAGGAATCAACCTTATTGGCGTTGAACCCATCGTGGATACGATTGTAAATGATACGTTGATTAATTTACACATATCATTGATGCCCAAAAAGAAATACGATTTGTTTTACGGGGCGGAATTGTCGTGGTCGGAATTCATGAATTTTGGGGTTTCACCCAGAATAACTTTACTTGCAAGAAATTTATTCAAAGGAGGCGAAAACATAGAAACCACTTTCAGAGGGACTTTGGGTAATGTGAATAAAAAGTATTCGGAAGACGGCAGTTTTTTCAATGCTTTTGAAATGAATTTGCAGACCACGCTCAAATTTCCCTATCTGGTTTTTCCGTTCAATACCGACGTGATTTTCCCTAAAAGGTTTTTCAAACAAACCGACATCCGGATGGGGGCGGGTGTCCAACGGAACATCGGTTTGGGTAGGGTAACTTACGGAACCGGGATGGACTATAACATTTCCTTCCGTGATACCCATGAGCACCGCATCACGATTCTCAATACCGAATTTGTCAACAATTTACAACAAGAGAAATATTTTGACGTATTTACCGGTGATGACAACATCCGGGAAAATTTCTTTGAAAATTATTATTTTGTTTACAATACAAATGCGGGAGAATTGTATGATAACCAAGTGTTGAGTAATGACCAAGTAATCAATTTGATTTACAACGACCCGGACTTTATCAACTCTTTGGACGAAGACGGTTTGAGGGATTTAGCCGTTTTCGAAAACATGATTTTCCGGAAAGCCAGTATCACCCAAAACGTACTGATTACTTCCATGAGTTACCAATACAATTACGATGAAAGTAAAAGAGTCCGGGTCAAGCATCCTTGGTTTTTCCGCGGCAGGATTGAACTTGCGGGTAATATTCCGGCACTATTGGATAATGTTTTTGATTTCAACCAAGTCCGGACCGAATCCAATCAAGAGGCCGGGACCATTTTTGACGTTCCTTATTCCCAATTCGTAAAAGTAGATTTGGATGTGCGCAAGTATTTCAATTTAACTTCACAGTCGAGCATTGCCACGCGCGCCTTTTTGGGGATTACCCAGCCCTATGGGAATATTGACATCGTTCCCTTTGTCAGGAGTTATACCGCAGGAGGAGCCAACGATATCCGTGCATGGGCAGCCGCGACGCTGGGGCCTGCAGATATTCCGCGCTACGAAGGTGGGGAAAATGTGTTCGCGATTGAAAACCTTAAATTCTTGCTGAGTGCCGAATACCGTTTCAATATCACAGGGATTTTCCATGGCGCTTTCTTTGTAGATGCGGGCAATATTTGGGGAACCGACAAGAATTACAAACCTTCTTTGTTTGAATTCAAGGATTTTTACAAAGAAATGGGGATTGGTTCCGGAGTCGGCATCCGATTGGATTTGACTTATTTTTTAATCCGCGCGGACTTCGCTTATAAGATTCATGACCCGGGCTATCCCGAAGGCAACCGCTGGCGTTTCGGCGAAATCAATTTGCTACGTCCCCGACTCGCATTTGGCATCAATTACCCTTTCTAATCAAATGCAAAATGTTTCCCGATAACTTTCAATGCCAATCCTTAACCTATAAGCAAAAAATTAGTTAGTTTTGTAAGGCAAATCAAACTATAATTTAAATCTACATTATGAGCAGAAAATTCCCTGCCGGCGTAGCAACCGGTTCCTTAGTCAAAGAAATCATTCAGGATGCAAAAGAAAACAAATACGCATTGCCCGCGTGTAACGTGATTGGCTCCAGTTCCGTGAATGCAGCGATGGAAGCAGCAGCAGAGGTAAATTCACCTGTTATTATCCAGTTTTCAAACGGCGGAGCAGCTTTCAACGCCGGAAAAGGGCTGAAAGGCGAAAACCAGTTGGCTGCTATCAAAGGTTCTGTGGCGGGGGCTTTGCATATCCACACCTTGGCCGAAGCTTACGGTGCTACAGTGATACTGCACACAGACCATTGTGCAAAAAACCTTTTGCCTTGGATCGACGGTGTAATGGAAGCCAATGAAACTTATTACAAACAAACCGGAAAAACTTTGTACAGTTCCCATATGTTGGATTTGTCTGAAGAACCTTTGGAAGAAAATGTGGCATTATCTAAAAAATATTTGGAAAGAATGTCCAAAGTCGGCATGACGCTGGAAGTGGAATTAGGCATTACCGGTGGCGAAGAAGATGGTGTGGACAACAGTGGTGTGGACAATTCACTGCTTTATACCCAACCCGAAGAAGTCGCTTATGTATATGAACAATTGAAACAGGTAAGCGATGATTTTTGGATTGCAGCCGCTTTCGGAAATGTTCACGGTGTTTACAAACCCGGCAATGTGGTTTTGACGCCCAAAATTTTAGACAATTCCCAAAAATACATTCAACAAAAATTCAATACTGCTTCCAATCCCGTGGATTTCGTTTTCCATGGCGGATCCGGTTCATCATTAGAAGAAATTCGCGAAGCGATTGGGTACGGAGTCATCAAAATGAACATCGATACCGATTTGCAATTTGCTTTCATGGAAGGAATCAGGAATTATATGGATGCCAAAAAGGATTATTTACAGGCACAAATCGGGAACCCTGAAGGCGAAGACAAGCCCAACAAGAAAGTTTATGATCCGCGTGTTTGGGTAAGGGAAGGCGAAGTGACATTTAAGAAAAGATTGATCCAGGCATTTGAAGATTTAAACAATGTTGGAAGACTGGGATAATAGAATAGATAACAAAGAAAATAAAAAAATGGCTTGGTTCAGACGTAAACAGAAAAACATCACCACTTCGACGGAAGAAAAGAAAGATGTCCCCAAGGGGCTTTGGTACAAATCGCCAAGCGGCAAAATCATCGGCACGGAGGAATTAAAAGCCAACCTTTATGTCAGCCCCGACGACGATTTCCACGTACAAATCGGGAGCCAAGAATACTTTGAAATCCTTTTTGATGAAAGCAAATTCAAAGAGCTGGATGCCAAAGTGGAAAGCAAGGATCCGCTCAACTGGACCGATACCCAATCCTACAAAGACCGGCTCAAAGATGTTAAAAAGAAAACCGGGCTGACCGATGCCATTCGTAATGCAACCGGCAAAATGAATGACCGGGAAGTCATCATCAGCGCAATGGATTTTAAATTCATCGGTGGTTCTTTGGGCTCTGTGATGGGCGAAAAAATCGTCCGAGCCATTGATTATGCTTTGAAAAACAAAATCCCCTACGTGCTCATTACCCAGTCGGGCGGGGCAAGGATGATGGAAGCAGCGATTTCGCTGATGCAATTGGCCAAAGTTGAAGCCAAACTGACCCAACTCGCCGATGCGAAAATCCCTTATATTACCGTTTTGACCAATCCCACTTTTGGCGGAATCACGGCTTCATTTGGTTCCGTTGGAGATTTGGTATTGGCGGAGCCGGGTGCGCTGATTGGGTTTGCCGGACCGAGGGTCATCAAAGAAACCATCGGAAGGGATTTGCCGGATGGGTTTCAAACTTCAGAATTCCTTTTGGAAAAAGGCTTTGTGGATATGATTGTCCACCGGAAAATGCTCAAGAAACAACTGACGGATTCCATCAATATGTTGATGCCCGAAACAAAATCAAAAAAACAATCTAAATAATTCTGAAAATTGAAAGGTTTGTTTATATTTGCATCCCGTTTGCGAGAATAGCTCAGCTGGTAGAGCACGACCTTGCCAAGGTCGGGGTCGCGGGTTCGAGTCCCGTTTCTCGCTCAAATTTACAAGTCCACCCGCCCTGGTGGTGGAATTGGTAGACACGCAGGACTTAAAATCCTGTGCTCATTAGAGCGTGCGGGTTCAAGTCCCGCCTGGGGTACAAACTACAGGAAAAGCGATGGTTATGTCGCTTTTCCTGTTTTTGTTTAGTGGACTTCCAATCTCTTTAAAACTTAGCATGTGGATTATGGAATAATATTCTTTAACTGCGAAAAATAAAGATTCTTAAAGCCGTTTTTCAAAAAGGATAATAATCTTTGGATTAAAAAGGAAGTGAATTTAATACCAAATAGGATTTAAAAACAAAAAGATTTCTCAAATTTGTTTTTGGAATGAAACTTAAAATGAATCCCATGCGTTTGACCCGGCACATTTCCTTTTTATTGCTGCTTGTATTTTTATCATCCTGTTCAAGGCAAACTTATAATGTGCAGCGGACTGATTATGCCGCAAACCGATTTATCACCGAAAACATAGCCGAAGATCCTTCGGCCAATCAAATAATCCTTCCATACAAGGAAAATTTGGACGGGGAAATGAACCGGGTGATTTCTTATACGCCTATTGACCTGCACAAAGACGGCTTCAACAGTCCGCTGGCAAACCTGAATTGCGACCTGATTTTGGAAGAATCCAATTTGATTTTTGAAAAACGCCATCAACGAAAAATAGATATCTGTTTGCTGAACCACGGCGGTATCCGTAGGACATTTACCAAGGGAGATTTGACTGTGAGAAATATTTATGAATGGATGCCTTTTGAAAACGAAGCTCTGGTGGTGACACTTCGTGGCGACCAAATCCTAAAAATGGTGGAATACCTATCCAATTCCGGGAAGGGTCATCCGATTTCGGGAATAAAATTTAAGGTAAATGACGAAAATTCGATTGAAATCAACGGTGAAAAATTAAACCTAAACAACACCTATGCCGTTGTGACCAATGATTATTTGCAAAAAGGAGGCGATGAAATGTATTTCTTTGCGGAACCGGTTGAAATGGAATTCCTGAATCTCAAACTCCGGGATATGATGTTGCAATATTTCGAAAAACACGACACCATCCGGGTGAATTTAGACCAAAGACTGATTCAATAATTTCAAAGGAATACGGAAATGGAAAACAGAAGAATCTTTATTAAAAAAATAGGTGCCGCATCCATGTTGACATTACTCCCTGCAAAAAGTTTATGGGCGGAAGAGTTGGATTCGGTCAAAAAAATAACCATTTTACATACCAACGACCAGCATTCACGCATCGAGCCTTTTGAAATTTCGGCGGATGAAAAAACTTCGAACAAAGGCGGTTTCGCACGTCGGGCATCGCTCATCCACCAAATTCGCAGTGAAGAAAAAAACGTACTCCTGCTGGATGCCGGCGATGTTTTCCAAGGAACACCTTATTTCAATTTTTACGGCGGTGAACTGGAATTCAAGTTGATGACTCAAATGGGTTACGATGCCTGTACCATCGGCAACCATGAATTTGACAATGGTTTGCATGGCATCAAAAACCAATTGCCGCACGCGGGATTTGACATCATTTCTTCGAACTACGATTTTTCAAACACCATTCTGGAAGGGAAATTCAAACCTTATCAGATTTATAAAAAAGACGGATTGCGAATCGGTGTTTTTGGTTTGGGAATTGAACTGCAAGGCCTCGTCGGGAAAGACATGTACGGGGAAACCAAATATTTGGATCCGATTGAAACCACCCAAGATATGGTGAAAACCCTCCGTGAAGAAAAGCATTGTGATCTGGTGATCTGCCTTTCGCATCTGGGTTATCAGTTTAAAAATGAACCTGATAAAATTTGCGATGTCCAATTGGCACAAAAAACTGCAGGAATTGACCTCATTATCGGCGGGCATACCCATACGTTTTTACCCGCACCTCAGGAGTTCCTGAACAAAGACGGAAAAACGGTTTTGGTGAACCAAGTCGGTTGGGCGGGATTGTATTTAGGTCGAATTGATTTCTACCTGCAAAACAGTGAAATCCGACAGACAACCGTTTACACATTGGATAAATATAGAATTGAGGAAAGGGTTTAAAATTCAATCTTTCTCACCATCCTCACATTTACTCTCGTCCTTTTCCATGAGGATTTCTCCTTTCTGAACCTCTGTATCTTCACCTCCCTCGACGGCAATTTCGGTGTGAGCCACCAAAACCGCATAAGATGAAGGTTGGATGCCTTCACCGAGCAATTTGGCGTGTTCCTTTGTAAATTCCGCCCCGAAATAAAGAATCGCCGCTGAATAATAAATCCAAAGCAATAAGATAATCACGGAACCCGCTGCTCCAAAAGCACTTGCTGTGGCATTGTGCTGCAAATACATCGAAATACCGTATCGTCCCAGCATGAACAAAAGCGAAGTAAAAATAGCCCCGCCAATGATATCCTTATTACGGACTTTGGCATCGGGAAGGACTTTAAAGATGAATCCAAACAATGTTGTGATGACCAGAAACGTAATCGCAGTATTGATCCAACCAAGCATATTGAGCGTGATCCCCGGAATGATTTCGGTAATGTAATTGGTAAATAACATGATGATGGAGTTTATCAATAAGGAAACGATGAGTAAAAAACCCAGCCCCAAAATCATGGAGAAAGAAAGCAAGCGGTCGATAATCATTTTAACCCATCCTTTCTTAGGTTTGGGTTTGATTCCCCAAATCGCATTGATAGAATCTTGGATATCTACAAAAATAGTAGTTGATGTAAAAATCAGGGTAGCGATTCCAATGATAATCCCAAGGTTTGAATCTGTTTGAACCATCATTCTCTCCATGGTCGATTGCATAAATGAGGCGACATTTTGCCCGAAAATCCGCTGTAATTCCTCAAAAACTTCCACTTGGGCAGAAGTTCCTTCTAATTGGGTTCCGTAAAAAAAGCCGATGCACCAGATAACAATCAACAACAACGGGCCGATTGAAAAAAGGGTGTAATAAGCGAGCGACGCGCTGAATTTCATACACCGGTCATTCCCGAAACCTTTCGCGGCCCTGATGGTAATCTTTCCGATGGTTTTCCAATAATCAAGTGTAAATTTATTTTTAATCATGGCTTGGGTCAAATTAAAATGACACTTTAGAGATGATTTTGATTTCCCGAAGTTGCTTTTTTCATTTTCAAAAAACACATGATCAAAAAGCTGATGGCGAAGGAAATTCCCATTGCCAGTGCGGAAACTTTCATCCCGTCAGTCATTTCAATAATGATTCCAAAAATAAATAAGCCCAAGCACAAAGCGATTTTTTCAAAAATATCGTAAAAGCTGAAATAAGTGGTGTGGTCTTGTGTCGGCGGTAGCAATTTCGCATAAGTCGATCGTGAAAGTGCTTGGATTCCGCCCATGACCAAACCCACCATGGCCGCCATGATGTAAAACTGTATTTCAACGGACGGACTTTCTTTGTTGATTAAGTAACCCAAAAGACAAACGATGATCCATACGAAAATCCCAATCAACAATGTGTTTCTGTTTCCGATTTTTCCCGATAAAAAGGAAAATAGCCAAGCACCTAAAATGGCTTCGATCTGAATGATTAAAATCGTCATGATTAGTTTTTCGGTAGTCAACCCGATTTCGGATTGGCCGAAAAGCGCAGCCATCAGGAATATGGTTTGCATCCCTAAACTATAAAAGAAAAACGAACCCAAGAAAATTCGCAATGTCGGGTGCCCTTTCAATTCTCCCCAAACTTTGTAAAGTTCCCGAAAACCGGATTGTACCACATTGCGCGGGATTTTTTTATTGTAAATATTGGTGGGCAAACGTTTGAATGTGATTTGGGCAAAACCCATCCACCAAATTCCGACCAAAACAAAGCTGATGCGGGTAAACAGGCCTTTATTCTCACTTCCGATGGTTTCGATGAGCAAAAGGCATATAACCAATAAAATGACTGAACCCACATAACCAAGCATGAATCCTTGAGCCGAAGTTTTGTCCAATTTATCTTCGGTCACGATTTCAGGTAAGTAAGCATTGTAAAAAACCATACTTCCCCAATAGCCTAATCCGGCCAGCATATTCAGCAATAATCCCAAGCCAATGCGGTCTTCGGTAAAGAAAAACAACCCGATGCAACTCAGAGAACCCAAATAACAAAAAAACTTCAGGAATTTCTTCTTATTGCCGATTGTATCAGCAATCGAAGATAAAACCGGCGAAAATAAAATCACCAAAAGGAAACAAATGGCCAGCGAGAAATTGAATGCCGCTTCCGGATGAAATCCCATGTATCTGATAGGTGCGTCTGAATTTGAAAGGGTGATGGCCCCGTAATAAATCGGGAATACTGCTGAAGCGATGACCAATGAATGAACGGAATTTGCCCAATCGTAAAATTTCCAGGCGTTGACAACTTTCGGATTGTTCTTATGAAACATATTGTATTTTTAGAGAGATTTGATTATCAAAAATAATTCAAACGAAGATATGAATCTTTACTTCAAGGTTAACTGAATCACAGATTCCAGAAAAGATTCCGAATTATAAACCGGGATTTCTGCGAAATAAAAATCGGAAACATCTTCTGTAATAATAATTTCACAACCGAAATTCAATGCGGAATAGTATTCCAAGCCGTCTTCAAAATCATTGATTTTCCGGTTCATAACAGTAGCGCGGACCGCTTCTGAATCGGTGGAAGTAATTTTGAGTTTTTCTGAAAGAACGGCAATTTTTTCTTTGGCTCTTTGAGCCCCGCTTTTTTTCTCGGTAAAATAAAAGGCAATCGCCAAGCAGCTCGAGGAAGTATAAAGTTCGAACTTCTTGTTTTCAGATAAACTCAGAATCTTTGCGGCATACGTGAACAACGGATATTGCCGGTTCAAAACCGCTACCAGAATATTGGCATCCAGGAAAATCTTCATTTTTTTGAATCGAAAAATTCTGATTTCATTTTTTTGCGCGAAACAGCCCGCGTGTACTCCGGTTTTTCTTCCGCCACCATATTTACCCAGTCTGCAATGGGAAGTTCATCCAAAGTCTTATAGTTATGGGAAGTCATTTGTTTGTAAATAAATTCCGTTAGTCTGGAAAGGCTGATGCCATTGATTTCTGCAAATTCTTTGGCGTCTTGGATAACCTGTTTGTTAAATGATAATGTGATTTTTGCGTCCATAATCTTTCTTTACGACAAAAATAATATTTTTACACGTAAACTATTGTTTTTCTCATTTTTTTTAAATAAATTTTCTCTGAAAATGATTTAAATTCTTAAAAAGAATAAAAATGCCTGAAATACTTTCTTTCACAATTTCTCATTACTTTTGCAACCACAAAAAAGAACATAATGGCAACCGATTATTTTAAGATAGAAGAATTACTAACCGAAGAGAATATACTCGTTCAGCAAAGCGTTCGTGAATTTGTCAACCAAGAAATAAAACCTGTGATTGACGAAGCCGCACACAATCACACCGATTTACCCGGACTGATGCCCAAACTCGGAGCAATTGGTGCTTTAGGCCCCTATATCCCGGAAGAATACGGCGGGGCAGGATTAGACCAAATTTCGTACGGATTGATTATGCAGGAACTCGAAGCCGGTGACAGTGCCGTTCGTTCTGCCGCTTCTGTTCAATCCTCATTGGTGATGTACCCTATTTTTACATTTGGATCGGAAGAGCAAAAAAGAAAATATTTACCGAAACTGGCTACCGGTGAAATGGTCGGTTGTTTCGGTCTGACTGAACCCAATCACGGTTCAAACCCTTCCGGAATGGAATCTAAAATTGTGGACAAAGGTTCACATTATGTATTGAACGGAGCCAAAATGTGGATTACGAATTCACCGATAGCCGACATTGCAGTAGTTTGGGCGAGGGATGAAGAAGGTAAAATCCGCGGTATGGTGGTAGAACGCGGAATGCCGGGATTTTCTACACCCGAAACCCACAACAAATGGTCTCTCAGAGCTTCTAAAACCGGTGAGTTGGTTTTTGAAAATGTTGAAATTCCAAAAGAAAATGTATTCCCGAAAGTAAATAGTTTACGTGGCCCGCTTTCTTGTCTGAATTCTGCACGATACGGAATCAGTTGGGGTGTAATCGGTGCCGCGATTGATTGCTATGAAGTTGCCCTGAAATATTCATTGGAAAGAAACCAATTCGGAAAACCCATTGCTTCTTTCCAGTTGCAACAAAAGAAACTGGCTGAATTTGTAACCGAAATTACCAAAGCACAATTATTAGCCTGGAGATTGGGAACCTTAAAAAATCAGGATAAAGCGACTCCCGCTCAGATTTCAATGGCAAAAAGAAACAATGTGAGAATGGCAATCGACATCGCACGCGAATCACGTCAGATTTTGGGTGGAATGGGAATTGTAGGCGATTATCCGATGATGCGTCACGCTGCCAACCTCGAATCCGTCATTACCTACGAAGGAACCCACGACATCCATTTGTTGATCACCGGAAACGACATTACGGGCATAAATGCTTTTGAATAAAATATAAAGGAGAAATTCTTTAGTAATAGAGTAGTGTTTTTTCATTTTATTTGAAGTAAAAGCAACCTTTCTAAAATAGTTCGTCTATTTGGTAAATGCTAATACTTTATACTATGAAAAAATACTACACTTTTATTTTTTGTTTTTTAACTGGAATTTCCAGTATTGCCCAAACTACATATATACCGGACTCCAATTTTGAACAAGCGCTTATAGATTTGGGGTATGATGATGTTTTGGATAATTTTGTACTTACATCAAATATTTCAGGCGTAATAGATTTAAATGTTTTCTATAAAAACATTCAAAGCTTAGAAGGGATTGAGGATTTTATAGCTTTAGAAAAACTCAATTTTTCTTACAATGAGGTGTCTGAAGTGAATTTGCAACAAAACTCTAATTTGGTCTCCTTAATTGGCTATTATAATCAATTATTGGAAATTGATTTAAGTCAAAATTTATTATTGGAAAAAATCGACTTAGGAGCTAATTACTTGTCAGAAATAGATGTGTGAAATCAAACGAATTTGAAAGAATTAATATTGTATAGCAATTATTTATCAGAAATAGATGTACGAAATCAAACGAATTTGAAAGAATTAATGTTGTCTTACAATTATTTATCAGAAATAGATTTGTTAGAAAATAACGTATTAGAAAAACTTAATATAGGGGCTAATAATGTAAGTGTTATAAATGTCAATCATTTGACAGAATTACATTTTTTGGATGTACAATCTAATATTCTATCAGAAATTAATATTTCAAACCTAAATAAACTTGATACCCTAATTGTAACTTCGAACCCGATTTCAGAGTTAGATGTTTCCCAAAATGTTAATTTGATTACATTAAGAAGTGGTAATATCAATTTAGATAATTTTGATTTGACATCAAATGTTCACCTAAAGTTCTTGAGTTTACCCCAAAATAATTTAAGTTCAATTGACCTAAGTGAAAATACTGAACTGGAATATGTGAGTTTATATCAGAATAATTTAAGTTCAATTGACCTAAGTGAAAATACTGAACTGGAATATGTGAATTTAAATCATAATAATTTAACGTCGATTGATTTATCTCAACATCCTAATCTTGTTGATTTATATATAAATTCAAATGAACTATCAGAATTGGATATTTCAAATAATCTAAATTTAGTTCTCTTAGATGCTGGGGATAACAATTTGACCAGTGTAGATTTAAGTCAAAATGTAAATCTTGAAACTATATATCTCTATTATAACCCATTAAACTCGATTGACGTAAGCGCATGTTTAGAACTTAAAAAATTATCTATATTTTTAACTTATATCACATCACTTAATTTAGATGAAAATACAAACTTAACTCATTTAATTGCAACGGGGCCCTATCTTGAAGTTCTAAAGTTTCAAAATGGAAATAATTCAATAATTGAATATTTCGATACTACAAATAGTCCCAATTTGTTATGTATTCAAGTAGATGACCCTGCCTATTCTGCAGCTAATTGGACAAATGTAAGTGAATGGACATCGTTTAGTGAAGATTGTAATTATTTAAAAACGAAAGATGAAAGTTCAGAGAAATTTTTCATTTTTCCAAATCCGGTCAAAAATAATTTGAATTTTTCGGAAGCACTTACAGATGTGGAAATATTTAATACGGTTGGGGAATTAATTTTTGATATTGATTTTAAAATTCTAAGTAAAATTGAAGTTTCTGAATTGCCTTCAGGAATATATTATTTACATGGTAAAATGAAAAACGGTAAAATTGTAAAACATCGTTTTTTAAAGTTATGATTTAAAAATTTCTCTTAGGTAAATTAGTATTTCTGATTAATTTTGCAAGCTAATTATTGGTGCTCATTGAGAAAAATTAGTAATAATTTTTACGATGAATTGATTTTTTCCAAATGAAAAATAAGAATGACTAAAACCATCCAAATCCTCCTTCCCAAAATGGGTGAAAGCGTAATGGAAGCGACCATTACCGACTGGTTGAAAAATCCGGGCGATAAAATTGCCAAAGACGAATTGTTTGTGACCATCGGAACAGACAAAGTTGACAGCGATTTGCCGTCGGAATATGAAGGGATTTTGAAAGAAATTCTAATTCAGGAAGGAGAAGAAGCCAAAGTCGGGCATCCGATTGCGGTTATGGAAGTGTCGGCTGACACGGTTGTTCATACCGAAAAGCAGGAGGTAAAAGAATCTCACGCTGTTTCTGCAAATTCTCAAGTCGAATTACTCGAAACCAAATCTTTGGACGGAAAATCTTTTCTGTCTCCGGTTGTTCGCCGGATTGCTGCCGAAAACGGATTGGAAATCGAGGATTTGAAGCAAATTAAACCAACCGGAGAAAATGGAAGAATTCGCAAAGCAGACATTTTAAAATTCCTCCAAAAAGACGAAAAACCAGTCCAGCAAAAAATTTCAGCCAAATTAAATCTGAACATCCAACCCGAAGATAAAGTCGAATCATTGCCGAGAATCCGGCAGATAGCTGCTGAACATTTGCAGGCTTCGTATCAGATTATTCCGCACGTGACTACTTTTTCTGAAGTGAATGTGACGAATTTGGTCAATCACAGAGAAAGAATAAAAGAAGATTTTCAGAAAGAAAACGGTGTAAAAGTTACTTATACCCATTTCATCATGAAAGCGGTCATTGAAACTTTAAAGGAATTTCCGAAGTTCAATGCCTGGATGAATGAAGATGAATTAATTATCAAAAACGAGATTAACTTAGGTTTTGCGACGGCTTTGCCTGACGGGAATTTAATCGTGCCCAATATTAAGAAAGTCAATGATTTGAGTCTGAATGAAATTATTGAAAACGTTAATTTAATCGGCAACAACGCCAAATCCAATAAACTGAAATCGTCCGATATTCAGGACACGACTTTTACGGTCAGCAATACGGGGATTTTCGGAAGTTTGGCCGGAACGCCGATTATTTCGCGTCCGCAGGTGGCCGTTTTGGCTTTAGGCGAAATTCGTTCCGGAGCCGGAGTCATCACGGTAGATGGGAAAGAAGAATTGGCCGTTTGTAAAATGATGATGCTCTCCCTTTCTTATGACCACAGAGTGATTGACGGCGCACTGGCATCTCAATTCCTATCCTCCCTAAAGAAAAAATTAGAAGAATCAGGAAATTGATTCCTAAATCCGGGGTTTCTTAAGATACGATTGAGTAAAAACTACCATAAGGAAAATGGGATAATGCAGCTCAAAATTTCATTAAATTTTGGATAGGTCTGTAAACCTTTCTTATAATAAATTGTACTTTTGTCGGCACTCAAAGATTAAAATGGATTACAATACAACAAGAACCAGCCTCATCATTCCCGAATATGGCCGCCATTTACAGAAAATGGTGGACTATTGCATGTCGCTGAAAGATGAAAAAGAAAGAAATCAATTTGCAGAAATCATCATTGATGTGATGGGCGAACTGAATCCACACCTGCGCGATGTTCCTGATTTTCAGCACAAACTTTGGGATCAATTGTTCATCATGTCCAAATTTCAGTTGGAAGTGAACTCCCCTTATCCAAAACCGACCAAGGAAGCGGTTTACAGTAAGCCCAACAAAGTGGCTTATCCCAAAGACGAATACAAGTATAAATATTATGGCAAAAACATCCGCCGGATGATTGATGTGGCTTTGGAATGGGAAGGCGATAAACAGGAAGGTTTGGTCATGGTAATTGCCAACCACATGAAAAAATGTTACCTGATTTGGAACAAAGACACGGTAGATGACCGGACGATTTTCAACCATTTACATGAACTTTCAAACGGCAAAATAGACCTTCGTGACAGCGGTGAAGTACTTTTGTCTGCGGAACGCCTGCATCAAAACAATACTACCGTTAAAAGAAAAAACAACCCCAAGAACAACCGCAATAAACAAAAACACAAATAATTTTTAAATGTCCGTTTTTCAAATCAAGGGTGGCAATCGCCTCAGCGGTGAAATCATTCCACAGGGAGCAAAAAACGAAGTCTTGCAAATTCTTTGTGCGGTACTGCTCACCAATGAACCTGTTCGGATTAAAAACATCCCCGACATCCGGGACGTCAACCGCCTGATAGAAATTTTAGAAGATTTGGGTGTGAAAATCCAAAAAAATGGCAAAGGCGATTTCACCTTTCAGGCAGACGATATCCATATCGAATACCTCCAAAGCAAGGAATTCAAAAAAGATGGAGCGGCACTTCGCGGTTCCATCATGTTGGTCGGCCCGCTTTTGGCCCGATACGGAAAAGCCTATATCCCAAAACCCGGTGGCGATAAAATCGGGCGCAGAAGGTTGGACACCCATTTCCAAGGATTCATCAACCTCGGTGCAAAATACCGTTTTGAAGAAGGCGAAGATTTCTATGGCGTAGAAATGGACGAGCAAAAAGGATTGACCGGAACCTATATGCTTTTGGAAGAAGCTTCCGTTACCGGTACCGCCAACATTGTGATGGCAGCTGTGTTGGCCAAAGGCAAAACCACCATTTACAATGCAGCCTGTGAACCTTATCTCCAGCAATTGTGTAAAATGTTGGTACGTATGGGTGCGAAAATAGAAGGCATCGGCTCCAATTTATTGACCATCGAAGGCGTAGAGTATTTAACAGGAACCGAACACACGGTTTTACCGGACATGATTGAAATCGGATCTTGGATTGGTTTGGCTGCCATGACCAAATCCGAGTTGACCATTAAAAACGTTTCTTGGGAAAACTTGGGCGTCATTCCCGATGTTTTCCGACGATTGGGAATCCAATTGGAAAAAGACAACGACGACATCATCATCCCGGCTCAAGAACATTATAAGATTCAGAAATTCATGGATGGTTCCATTTTGACCGTTTCCGATGCACCTTGGCCCGGATTTACGCCCGATTTGTTGAGCATCGTTTTAGTGGTTGCCACTCAAGCAAAAGGGAGCGTTTTGGTGCACCAGAAAATGTTTGAAAGCCGCTTATTTTTTGTGGATAAATTGATTGATATGGGCGCACAAATCATTTTATGCGACCCACATCGTGCGACAGTAATTGGATTGAACCACGAAAACCCATTACGTGGGACTACCATGAGTTCTCCTGATATCCGCGCCGGAATAGCCTTATTGATTGCCGCTTTATCGGCCAAAGGAAAAAGTATTATTCATAACATAGAACAAATTGACAGAGGTTACGAACAAATTGACACCCGTCTGAAGGCAATCGGTGCTGATATCATTCGGGCTTAATTTTTGCCGTTCGCAATGCTGTAAAATAAATAAATGCAAGAAATTTTCGATTTTTTCTCCGGTTTTGTCAGCCGCCCCGATCGGGTTCTTACCGATTTGGTAGAAAAATACGACAGCTGGATTTACCTCATTTTATTCCTGATTATTTTCGCGGAAACCGGGCTTATTGTTGCTTCTTTCCTGATGCCTTTTTTGCCGGGAGATGCGCTGATTTTTGCCATTGGCATGATATCCGCCGGCGGACATATCCATATATGGATTATCATCCCATTGCTGATTTTAGCCGCATTATTGGGCGATAACCTCAATTATTATGTAGGTAAAAGAGCCGGGACTTGGTTGCTGCGTCAGGAAAAGACTTGGTTCCTCCGGAAGAGCCATGTGGAAAAAGCCACCCAATTTTTTGAACAATATGGAACCAAAGCAGTGATTATCGCGAGATTCATTCCCGTAGTCCGCACCATTGTCCCATTTCTTTCCGGTGTCACCAATATGCACTATCCCACTTTTTTACGTTATAGTTTTTACGGAGCCTCGCTTTGGGTCGGTGCCATCGGATTGATTGGTTATTTTTTAGGGAGGATTGAATTCGTTCAAAACAACCTCGAATGGTTCATTTTGCTCATCATTGTTTTGGCCAATATTCCGCTGATAAAAAGGCTGTTTTTCGACCGAAAGCCCAAAGAACAAGAATAGGTAAAATCCCATTGTCCTTTTCCAAAATCTTTGCGTTCTTTGTGTAAATGAAAAACTTAGTTCATAATCGTTTCGGGTTGATCGGTAGGGATATCCGGTATTCTTTTTCGGGAAAATATTTTTCCGAGAAATTCAAAACTGAAAATATTCAGGATGCCGTTTATGATATTTTTGACCTGAATGAAATTTCAGAAGTTGAAAATTTATTCCGAATGCAAAACCTGAAAGGCTTCAACGTAACAATTCCTTACAAGGAACAAATCATCCCCTATCTTGATGAACTATCTCCCGAGGCAACGGAAATTGGTGCGGTGAATTGCGTGAGAATCTATAATGGAATTAAAACCGGATACAATACAGATGCCTACGGATTTGAAATGTCCATCAGGCCTTTATTAAATTTGAATCATAAGAATGCATTGATTTTAGGCGACGGGGGAGCGGCAAAGGCGGTGAAATATGTTTTTGATAAATTAAAAATTCCTTATCAAACCGTAACGCGAAAAGGAATTATCACTTATTCCGAATTAAAGGCCGGGCATATTTCAAGCCATCAAATCATCGTTAATTGCACACCGGTAGGCACATTCCCGGAAGCCGGTTTACCTGAAATTCCATATGAATTTATTTCAGAAAATCACTTGCTTTATGACTTGATTTACAATCCGGAGAAAACGGGATTTCTGCAAAAAGGTGAAGCCAAAGGAGCAAAAATCAAGAACGGATATGAAATGTTGTTACTACAGGCAGAAAAATCTTGGGAAATTTGGAATCAATCTTTGTAAATCCCTTTTGATTTCTTAGTTTTGTTTCTGACAAAATGATAACGCGTTATGAGTACTGAATTGGATAACCTGCACAACGATGCAGACGGAGAAGAAAAAAAAGTAAAAGATAGGCAGGAAGAAAGTTCTTCCGAAGAATCCGCTTCGGAACAAGCCAAAAATCAACCGGAAGAATTGCTTGAAGAACCTCAGACAGAAACGGAACTTGGCGAACGGCAAGCAGAAGAGGAAGAGAATCAGGTAGAAGCGGAACTTGAAGAAAGAGAAGCAAAAGCTGAATCTGAAACTGAAGAAAATCAGCAAGAAGCGGAAGAAATGCAGATAGAAGCCCAATCGCTTGAAACGCCCGTTGAAAAAGACCAAGAAGAGACAAGCGCAAAAGAGGGTGGAGAAGAGGCTGAAAATGAAAACCCCGTTGAAGAAGAGATTCCTTTTAAAAATTACGAAAGCCTTCCTTTAGAGGTTTTGATAGACGAAGCTCGGACCTTGTTGAAAAATCATCCCGCCAGAAAGTTAAGGAATCACATGAATCAAATTCGGGATGCGGTCAGAAAAGCAATGGATGAAGATGAAGCCGCCAAAAAACAGGTATTCATAGACGAAGGCGGTGAACCCGCAGATTTTTATTATGACCATCCGGTGAAAAAGGAATTCAATGCGGTTTACAATGATTTCAGAAAACAATTAGATACCTATTACAAAGAACGCGAACAAGATCAAAAACAAAACCTAAGCGACCGCCTTCAAATCATCGATGAATTGAAAGCACTTTACTTGGAACCCAATGAAAACAGTTCCAATATTTTCACCCAATTCAGACAAATCAAAACCAGGTGGCACAATGCAGGCCCCATCCCCAAATCACATGCGGGAAACGTATTCAAAACCTATTTCCATCATTTGGATAATTTTTACGAATACTTGAACCTGAACAAGGAACTCCGTGAAATGGATTATGCCCATAATCTTGAAATCCGGGAATCCATTATCAAACGTGCGGAAGAATTGGTTCATGAAGAAAATGTCCAAAAAGCATTGAATGAATTACAATATTTGCACCGTTTGTGGAAAGAAGAAGCCGTTCCTGTTGCGGAAGATTTGCGTGAACCTACTTGGCAACGCTTCAAAGATTTGACCAATAAAATCCACGAAAGAAAAGTAGAAATTGAGGAAAAAGTAAAACAGGAGCAAGAAGTTAACCTTCAGAAAAAGCTGGAAATAATTGATGAATTTAAAAAGCTGACTGAAAGCGCAGAGAATAAATCTCATGGGGAATGGCAGTCCAGTATTCGAAAGCTGAACAAGTTGCGGGAAACTTTTTTTGCCATTGGTAGAGTGCCGAAAGAAGAAAACGACAGGGTTTGGGACAATTTTAAAAACGTAACACGCGATTTCAACCATGTTAAAAATAAGTTCTACAAAAACCTGAAATCAGACCAACAACAGAATCTGGAAAAAAAGCAAGAACTATTGCGCATCGCAAAGGAACACGCAGAAAGTTCCGATTGGAACAATTCCGTTCAGGTAATCAAAAGAATCCAAGCCGATTGGAAAAATGTTGGTCATGTTCCTCGCAAATATTCAGACAACCTTTGGAAAGAATTCAAAGCCGCATGTAACTTGTTTTTTGAACGTTACAAAGACAGAAACCAACAATCGAACAAAGAGTTTGAACAAAATTTAAACAAAAAAGAAGCCCTCTTAAAAGAAGTAAAAGAGTTCAAACTTTCCGGCAATACCCCACAGGATTTAGATTCCATCAATGATTTTAATATCCGCTGGAACAGTTTAGGTAAAGTCCCTGCATCCAAAATGTCCATCAATTCCGACTTCAACACAGCAGTCGGTAATTTGGTCAAATCCCTTGGGCTTTCTCAAAACGAAATCCAGGACTTTAGAATGGCATCCTTGGTAGATCAAATAAAATCCGGCCAAGATGGAAGATTATTGGATGACGAAATTCGCAAGGCCAGAAAAGCCATTGACGAACTGGAAAAGGAAATCAACCAACTCGAAACAAATATTGGCTTTTTCGCCAATGCGGATGAAAACAATCCGCTGTTGAAAGATGTTTACAAACAAATTGAAGAAAAACGTAACCGATTGACAGACAATGAAATTCGATTGAGGAAACTACACCGGATTGATTTTAACGAAGAAACCGTTGAACCTGAATCTAAAGGTCCATCGGAGCCGGAAAGTTGATTTGGATTTATAATGTATAATTACCTCACATGTTCACCACGACCTGTGGGGTTTTTTTTGTAATGAACATGAACGACTTGAACCATAAAATGATGCAACGTTGCCTTCAATTGGCTCAGAATGGGCTGGGAACAACTTATCCCAATCCGCTGGTCGGTTGTGTCATTGAAAACAATGGGAAAATAATAGCCGAAGGTTGGCACCACAAAGCTGGCTTTCCTCATGCAGAAGCCCATGCTATCAATCAAGTCCATGATAAGGAAATTCTGAAAAATGCTACACTTTACGTATCGCTCGAACCTTGTGCCCATTATGGAAAAACGCCGCCTTGCGCCGATTTGATTATCCGGCATCAAATCAAAAGGGTAGTGGTGGGAGCGGAAGATCCTTTTTTAGAAGTTAACGGGAGAGGAATCCAAAAAATGAAAGAGGCCGGAATAGAAGTAATTACAGGGGTTTTGGATAAGGACTGCCGTGAAATAAACAAACGTTTTTTTACCTTCCATCAAAAAAAACGGCCTTACATCATCCTGAAATGGGCAGAAACTGCGGATGGATTTATGGCGACAATTAACAATAAACAAAAATGGATTTCCAATATATATTCCAAACAATTGGTTCACAAATGGCGTACCGAGGAACAAGCCGTTTTGGTTGGCACCACTACGGCTGAAATTGATAATCCCCAATTGAACGCGAGATTCTGGAGCAGCAACCAACCTGTTCGCTTGGTTTTGGACAAAGATTTAAAATTGAATCCCGATTTGCATTTGTGGGACCAAAGCCAAAGAACAGTTGTTTTTACCCAAATGGAAAAAGAAAATGAGCCTAATCTGGAATTTGTTTCCATCAATTTTGATGAAAATTTACCGGAATCCATTTTGGCGAAATTGTATGAATTCCAAATTCAGTCTGTGGTCATTGAAGGTGGTCTAATGACATTGAAAACTTTTATTGAAAAGGGTTTGTGGGATGAAGCGAGGGTTTTCACTGCGCCGCAAAAATGGGGTGAAGGCGTTTTCGCACCTAAAATCAATGGTGAACTGATTGAATCAAAACAAATTTCCACCGATCAACTTTCCATTTACAAAAGATGAGTTTTTCTTTTTTAACCCTTTCCAAACCCATTGAAGAAATTGCTTTCAAAGAAAAAGGAAGCAAATTCATCGGATATGCTTATCCCGTTAATGACGAAAACGAAACCAAAGGAATCCTCGAGGACTTATGGCGGAAATACCCGGACGCGACACACATTTGTTATGCATATCGCATCGGTTTGGAAGGCGAACGTTACCGGGTGAATGATGACGGTGAGCCATCCGGTAGCGCGGGTTTACCGATTTATAACCAAATCGTTTCCAAAGAAATAACCAATGTTTTGGTGGCAAGTGTCCGGTATTACGGCGGGACGAAATTGGGTGTAAGCGGTTTGGTCAAAGCGTATAAACTCTCTGCACAGATGGTTTTGGAAGGAGCCGAAATAGTTGAAAAACATTTAACCCAAAAAATCCGTCTGGAATTCTCTTACGAAGACCAAGGAAGCGTGATGCGATTGGTAGACAAATTCCAAGCGGAAGTGATTTTCACTGAATTTACGGAGAAATGCCTCATTGAAATCAGGATTCGAAAGGAAATATTGGAGAAATTTCTTTCTGCATTTGAGCCACTTTACGATGTCAAACTTTTACTTACCGACTAATTCATTCATCCGTTTAACCATGTATTCAGGGCATCGGACGGGGCGTCGGGTTTCCATGTCTACAAAAGCCAAGAGACAGTGACCGGTAGTGAGAATATCGCCGTTTTCATTTCGGATGGTATAATCAAAACGAATCCTTGCACTTTTGGGGATTTCCGGGATGGAAGTTTCAATCAATAAGAGTTCATCATAATAAGCAGGTCTCAGGAATTTCAAATTCAATTCCACTACCGGAAGCATCACGCCGCGGGATTCCAACTCTTTATAAGGAAGACCGATTTCCCGAAAGAATTCAACCCGAGCGACTTCGCAATAAGTGGCGTAATTTCCATGGTAAACCACGCCCATTTGGTCGGTTTCGCCGTATCTTACACGTAAAGAAATCGTTGATGAAAGCATGTTAAAGTGTTTGTTAAATTGATACAAAGATATTTTCAAAAAGTCAATACCCAATCTATTTTTTTTACTAAAAATTTATTAGCATTTTTGTTTCAAGTAAAAAATCTCCTACATTAGTAGAAAGATTAAGAGCAAGAACTGCTAAAACTAATTAAAAACCAAAGATTATTAACAGAACTATGGGAAAAACTGCCGAATCGGTTTGGAAGAATTGTTTGAATTTTGTGAAGGATAACATTCAGGAACAAGCATTCAAGACTTGGTTTATTCCCATTCAACCTGTAAAATTAAATGAAAGTGTACTGACCATCCAAGTACCGAGTAAATTTTTTTATGAATGGTTGGAGGAACATTACATCAAACTGTTGAAAGTTTCTTTGCAAAAGGAATTGGGGAAAGATGCCAAATTGGTTTACAGCATTGTAATGGATCAGAAATATTCCGGGAAGGATCCCTATACGGTCAAAATCCCGAGTTCCAATAAAGAAAAAATCCTTCCTCAGGAAGTGGACGCGCCGATGCCTATCGACAGCAAAAAGGTGAAAAACCCGTTCATCATCCCCGGGTTACAGAAGATTAAAATCGATTCCCAACTCAATACAGGGTACAATTTCAATAATTTCATTGAAGGCGAAACCAACCGCTTGGCAAGGTCAGCGGGTAAAGCCGTTGCCAAAAGGCCGGGTGGGACTTCCTTCAATCCGCTTTTTGTTTATGGTGGAGTAGGCTTGGGCAAAACGCATTTGGCCCATGCCATTGGTTTAGAAGCCAAAGAAAACCATCCCGATAAAACCGTTTTGTATGTTTCAACCGAGAAATTTACCCAACAGTTTATAGAGGCTGTTCGCAACAATAACCGGAATGACTTCATCCATTTTTACCAGATGATTGACATTCTCATCATGGACGATGTTCAATTTTTGTCCGGAAAAAAAGCTACCCAAGACGTGTTCTTTCACATATTCAACCACTTGCACCAAAGAGGAAACCAAATCATATTGACTTCTGACAAACCGCCGGTGGACATCCAAGATATGGAGCAACGCCTGATTTCCCGCTTCAAATGGGGCCTTTCAGCAGACCTACAGGCACCCGATTATGAAACGCGATTGGCTATTCTGCATTATAAAATCGAGAAAGACGGCATCGAAATGCCCGAAGAAGTTTTGGTTCATATCGCTAAAAACATCAAAAGCAATGTGCGCGAATTGGAAGGTTGCCTGAATTCAATAATTGCGCAAGCGACGCTCAACAAAAAAGAAATTACTTTGGAATTGACCCAGAAAACTTTGGCCAATTTCATCAACAATACCCGAAAGGAAATTTCCATCGATTCCATCCAAAGAACGGTTTGTGATTACTTCAAAATTCCGCTTGATCAGATACAGTCCAAAACCCGGAAAAGAGATGTCGTGCAGGCTCGGCAATTGGCCATGTTTTTTGCAAAGAAATACACAAAAGCTTCCCTGTCCAGCATCGGCCATCAGATTGGGAATCGTGACCATGCGACCGTGCTTCACGCGTGTAAGACTGTCAAAAACCTTTCTGAAACCGACAAGGTTTTCAGGGGTTATGTCGAGGAATTAAGCCGGAAAATTTCTATAGATTAAATTTTACTCCGTCTACCATGAAAATTTTAATGGTTTGCCTAGGAAATATCTGCCGATCACCTTTGGCAGAAGGGATTTTACAATCCAAGTTAGGCGAAGATTTTTTGGTAGCATCTGCGGGAACAGGGTCTTGGCATGTAGGTCGATGCCCCGATAAACGGTCGATTGCGGTTGCGAAAAAATATGGAATTGATATTTCTACCCAACGTGCAAGGCAATTTAAAACGGGGGATTTTGATGAATTTGATTTGATTTATGTGATGGATCAATCAAACTATGAAGATGTGCTTTCATTGGCAGAAGATGACGTTCAACGTTCGAAAGTCCGCCTGATTTTAGAGGAGTATGAAAATGGGGAAGAGAAAAATGTTCCTGACCCCTATTTTGGGGGAGATGATGGCTTTGAAGAGGTTTACCGCTTGTTGGATGAAGTGACCACGGACATTACATCCAAAATTTTCAAAAGATGAAAATCTATTTGATTCCGACGCTTTTGGGAAATGATGATTTCGAGCGGACCATTCCCAAATTCAATCTGAAAATTCTTGAATCCATCCGGATTTTTGTGGTTGAAAACGAAAAGTCAGCAAGAAAATTTATCAAAACCGTTCTTCCGCAAAAAAAACAATCTGAATTGGAAATCCATTTATTGGATAAAAACACTACCGATAGCGAATTGTTTGAACTCAGCAAATTATTTTTAAGAAATGAAAATATCGGAATCCTTTCCGAAGCCGGTCTGCCTGCGGTCGCTGACCCGGGTGCACGTTTCGTGCGCTTGGCACATGAAAGCAATTTACAGGTAGTTCCATTGGTAGGTCCTTCTTCAATTCTTTTAGCATTGATGGCTTCGGGAATGAACGGGCAGCAATTTGCATTCCACGGCTATTTACCCATCGAGAAAATGGAAAGGAAAAAGGCCATTCAGAAACTGGAATCCGATAGCCATAAGAATGCTGTGACACAGATTTTCATGGAAACACCTTACCGAAACAATGGTTTGCTGGAAGACTTAATCCGCTTCTGTCATACGTCCACCAGGATTTGCATTGCAGCAAATTTAACCATGGAAGATGAATTTATTGCTACTATGACCGTTAAGCAATGGGCACAAAAAAAGACGGACTTTCATAAAAAGCCCGCCATTTTTCTATTGGAATCTTAACGATTAATTCCCTACATCAGGAGCCTGTCCAATCAATTCCATGAATTGGTCTAACTTAGGCGTAATGATGATTTGGGTACGACGGTTTCTGGATTTACCGGATTCGGTGTTATTGTCGGCAATCGGGTTGTATTCCCCTCGGCCACCGGCTGTCAAACGTTTCGGGTCAACACCATGTTGGTTTTGCAAGGCTTGAACAACAGAAGACGCGCGCAATGTACTCAAATCCCAGTTGTTTCGGATGTTTGGTTTGCTAATCGGCACATTGTCGGTATTACCTTCAATCAATACATCATAATCTTTGTAATCTTTGATGATTTTGGCAATTTTTGAAAGGGTCTCATTCGCTGCCGGACTGATTTCGTAGCTTCCGGATTTATAAAGCATATTATCAGCTAATGAAATGTACACGACCCCTTTTAAAACTTGTACATCCACATCACGCATTTCTTCTCTGCTCAATGAACGGGTTAAATTGTTCGTCAAAACCATGTTCAAGGAATCATTCTTTCTGTTGATTTCGGTCAAATGCTTGATGTATTTGTTTGAAGCATTGATTTCGTCAACCAATTTTGAAATATTCACATTTCCTTGGCTGGTCGAACTCAAACATTGATTGAGCGCATTTTGCAGGGATTGGTTATTGGCTCTTTCGGCTGCAATCTGATCTTTAAGGTTTTCTACGCTGGATTTCGCAGCAGCCAACTCAGTTTGGCAACCTTGGTTTTCAGCAAACACACTGTTGAATCGGTTCTGTAATTCATCATACTTTTTCTGGCTTACACAGCCTGTCAACAAAACTGCCGAGAGGGCAGCTACTGATAAAATGGATAATTTCATAAAAAATTTATTTATTATTCTTAATTAATAACGGTAAATAATAGGTTTTAGTTTGTTTCGACAATTCTTTCCTGCATCTTCAAATTCTATTCCAAATTTTAACAAATTACCTTATTTAAAAAGGGCAGCGCAAATCTATTGATTCTTTTGCAAAGAATGGCCGGATTATTTAACTTGCCGGGAGATTCATAAAATGGCTACAAAAATCCTTTTAATTTATACCGGAGGCACCATCGGAATGGCAAAAGACTATGCCTCAAACTCCCTGAAACCATTCGATTTTGAGAATTTAATCAAGCACATTCCCGAACTGAATTTAATCGACAGTGAAATCAGTTTTACCGGATTTGACAAACCCATTGACTCCTCTGACATGAATCCCAATCATTGGATTCAATTGGCAGAAATCATCAATAAAAATTATACAAATTACGATGGTTTTGTTGTTTTACATGGAACAGACACCATGGCTTATACCGCTTCTGCATTGAGTTTTATGATTAGTGGCTTGCAAAAACCAATTATTTTTACCGGATCTCAACTTCCGGTTGGAGACTTGCGAACCGATGCAAAAGAAAACCTGATTACATCGATTCATTTTGCTTCTTTGCGGGAAGAGGGCAGGCCGGTCATTCGGGAAGTTTGTATTTATTTTGAATATAAATTATTGCGTGCCAATCGCACAACCAAAATCAATGCGGAAAATTTTGATGCGTTCGATTCACCGGATTATCCCAATTTAGGCGAATCAGGAATTCATTTAGCTATTCAAAAACATTTGCTGAGAATGGAGGATGAAACCATTCCCTTTGCTGTGAATAAGAATTTGAACACCAATTTGGCATTGATGAAAATATTTCCGGGAATGAGTCAAGCCTTGGTAGAAAATATGTTTAAAACGCCCAATCTCAAAGCGATGGTTATTGAGGCATTTGGTTCGGGGAACATATTTTCGGATTTATGGTTCAAAGAATTACTTCGTGAATACTCAGAAAAAGGAATGCTCATCCTCATCAATACCCAATGCGCCGGTGGAATGGTAGAGATAGGCCGTTATGAAACCAGCGAAATTTTTACCGAAATCGGAGCACTCAACGGTTATGACCTAACGTCCGAAGCCTCCGTAGCCAAGACCATATTTTTATTGGGGCAGAATTTGTCTGCGGATGAATTTAGAAACCAATATGAAAGTAATTTGCGGGGAGAACTCACACATTTATCCCGGAATTAATTGTGCATATAGAATTTTATATTAATTTTGCAAGCCCAAACAGAGAGGTGTCCGAGTGGTTGAAGGAGCTACCCTGGAAAGGTAGTATACGGGTAACTGTATCGAGGGTTCGAATCCCTTCCTCTCTGCGAGTTTAAGACGGCTATCAGCCGTCTTTTTTTATTTGTAAACTCTTCTTATATTCGAACATATTAGAAATTTTTGAGTGCATTTTGAGTGCATATTTAATTTCATTATGACAATAGAGATTGTACTTGAAAGAAGATATTTCAGAAAAAAGGGTTTGCGGTTGCTTTTTACCCATTGATGACTTCACCACCATTGGGATGCAGGACTTGTCCGGTCATGTAGCTGGCATCTTCTGACGCCAAAAAAACGTAACAAGGCGCAACTTCATTGGGTTCGCCTGGGCGTTTCATGGGCGTATCTTTTCCGAACTTCGCAACGGCTTTCGCATCAAAACTTGCCGGAATCAATGGCGTCCAAATAGGGCCGGGCGCGACCGCATTTACCCGTATTCCTTTGTCAGCCAAGGCTGCTGATAGAGAACGTGTGAAAGAAACCAAAGCTCCTTTGGTGGAAGAATAATCAATCAAATGGTCACTTCCTCTGTATGCAGTAACGGAGGTGCTGTTGATAATAGAAGCACCTTTTTTCATATGGGGAATTGCGGCGATGGATAGGTAAAATGCGGAAAATACATTCACACCAAATGTTTTGAGAAGTTGTTCTTTGGTGATATCTGTCGGAGAATCCGTTTCGAACTGAATGGCTGCGTTATTTACCAAAATATCAATTTTACCGAATTTATCCAATGTTTTTTGGATTGCTTTTTTACAAAAGGATTCTTTTGATACATCACCGGCGATGAGCAGGGCTGACCCGCCTTTTTCTTCTACTGCTTTGACGGTATTCTTGGCATCCTCGTGTTCATCCAAATATACAATCACAATATCCGCTCCTTCTTCGGCAAAAGCGACGGCAACTGCCCTGCCGATTCCACTATCGCCACCTGTGATGAGAGCGACTTTGCCATCCAGTTTCTTTTTAGACTGGTCCAATTTGGGTTGAAATTCGGGTTGAGGAACCATCAGGGATTCTTTCCCGGGTTGCTTTCGCTGGGTTTGTGGCGGTATTTTTTTTGTTTTCATAAAATCAATTTATAAATTAAAAAGAAGTACCGGTGTAAGATGGATTCAGTTATTGATAACGCTTGAGTTTATTGTAGAGCGTTTTTCTATCGATATTCAATAAGCTTGCCGCTTTGGTTTTGTTGAAATTCACTTTCCTCAAAACGTCCATGATTTGTTCCAATTCTGCGTTTTCAACCATTTTCTTTAAGTAATGTGTTGTCCTTAGTTTCAAATCCATGTCACCATTTATTTTTACATGATGTGGAAGGGGAGGGGCCGACGAAACAAGTTCTTCAGGAAGTTCATTTTTGGAAATAAAAGTATCAGTAGGCGTGAGTAAGCAAGCTCTTCTGATAATATTTTGCAACTCGCGGATGTTACCGGGCCAATCATAATTTTTTAAGAATTTGAATGCTTCATCATTGACTCCAAGTACGTTTTTGTTGAGTTCCGAATTGCTTTTATGAATAAAATGGTCGATAAAAAGTTCCAAGTCTTCCGGCCTTTCCCGCAACGGCGGTATGCTGATTTCGAATTCATTCAGCCGATGGTACAAATCTTCCCTGAATTCACCTTTGACTACTTTCTCAGCTAAGTTCTCATTAGAAGCTACAACAATCCGTACATTAATTTTAATTTCCTTGTCGCCTCCGACTTTTCGAATTTTTCTTTCTTGGATGACACGCAGTAGATATGTTTGGATTTCATAATCCAGATTTCCGATTTCATCCAAAAACAAGGTTCCATTATGTGCTTGTTCAAAAGCGCCTTTGCGGGCTGTACTGGCTCCGGTAAATGCGCCTTTTTCATGTCCGAACAATTCGCTTCCGGCGAGTTCTCTGGATAAGCACCCGCAATCTACGGCCGCAAAGGGGGAATTATCGCCCCGAGCCGCCATCAATCTTTGGGCTACAGATTCTTTTCCCGTACCTGTTTCACCGTATATAATCACATTGAAATTGGTGGGAGCCACCAAGCGGATCTGGCTGTACATCTCTTGCGCTTTTTGGCTGATGCCGCTTACGTATTTATGAGTGATAGCCGGTTTTTTATTTTCCTTTTCGGCCAAAACTTTTTCACCCGGATGAGAATCCAACGCGTCCTTTACTTTTTCTACCAAATTTTCAATCAAAAATGGTTTTTTAATGCAAGTAAATAACCCGGTACGAGCCAATTCGATGGCTTCACTGACACAAATTTCATCGGCAATAAAGATAATATTGCTATCGGGAGAATTTTGCTTTAAATAATCAAGTAAACTGTCGTTGGTATGCTCTCCATGTGGCAGTGCGCAAACGATTACTTTATAGAAGTTTGTTTCTAATAATTCTGCAGCTTGGTTTAAACTGACCGTCGGGACAGCTTTTAGATTGTGGTTGGAAAGGGATACTTTGAGATAAGCAACAAATTGCTTATCGCCAATCAGCAAAATAGACATATACCTTTCTTTTAGTTGTTATTCTCAAATATAGGGATTTATATTTGAAGAATTTGATTAATGAATTAAAATTAAATCAATTGATTACCAATTTTTCATTTTGGATTAATTCAAAGGGTCTTCAATTTCATCCGGTTCGGGTCTGTCAAACCGGGCTTTTTTTTCCTCTGTTTGACTCACTTTGGGCGGATTTTTCCGTCTTACAAACCATGTTGTTACCCAGATGACGGCAAGGGTAGCGATTACTGAAAAAATAACGATTACGATTTCTATTGTAGTCATAATATATGGGTGTTTATATGTAAATATATGAATTTCATTGATTTGAAATTTTTATTTTTTGAATTGAAGGTTTAATTGGTTTTCTAAATCCTTGAGTATTTCGTACACATATTGTTGCTGGGCTTCGGTTGGGTTCAAGCTGTCGGGTAATTCAATTCTCTTTGAAGACAGGGTATTTTCGTTGTATAAAATACAGTAATAGGCAAATAATTGATGATTGGATTCTGGAACGGGAGTGGCGTAGCCTGTGATAGCAATGGACCAATTTGTAGAAAAAATAATTTTCAGGTTTTCAGCCATGGCTTCGGCAATGGCTTCGGAAACGCAATTTTCCCTTTCGGCCTCTTCGGGGTCAATTTTTAATAATTTGATTTTGATTTCCGGCGTATATGCCGTCATTCCTCCTTCAAAAAATGTACTCGCGTCAGGCATTTGCGAAAAAGCATTTTGTAATAAACCGGCAGTAACACTTTCGGCCACTGCAATGTTTTCATCGTTTTCGTTGAACCGTTGTGCAATTCTTTTTAAAAATTCATAGTCGTAAACCATAAATTATTTTTAAGTAACCCTTCGTTTGTTGCTCGATAAGACCCATTCCTCATTATTACAAATCTGGCATTTCCCGCCTTCGCCGATGGTTTTAATTTCTGTAAATCCACAATGTAAACAGGAATAATGAGCTTCTTTCTCAATGAATTTAAGTTTTCGTTTCAGCAATTCAGGCATCGTCGGCAGACCGTACTTCACTTCTTCATCTTCATAAAAAAACACGCTTAAGTCACCCGACATCTCTTCAATGGCTATTTCCACTTGTCCGAGTTGCGATATGCCTTTCAATCGGATTTCCGACATTATTTCTTGGCTTCCGAGTTTTTCTTTATTGAAGTTTTCAAGGTCGAATTTTCCATTGCGAATGATATAAGTTGCGGAACCTTCCATGATTCTCTCGAATCGCTCTACCTTTCCGATGATAAAAGTGATGATACTATACAATAAAATCACGACGGTAAATACAATAGTAGCAGTCAGGATGCCGACTTCTTTGTAAAACATCGGGTCTCCGGCCGCTGAACCCAAACCGATTATGACGACCAATTCAAATATGGAAAGTTGTTTAACACTCCGTTTTCCGAGGATTCTCAACGCTAAGATGATGATGAGAAACATCAGCCCGGTGCGCAAGACTACTTCCCAAAGGAATGCCCATTCTTCTTCTCCGACGAAGATTTCTTTCCATTCGAGTTGAGCTAAGATAAACGAGGGCATAAAGAATTTTCGAAATCGAAATTCAAAAAGTAAGCCAAAAATTTCTTAAAAATGAACGGAAAAACGAAGTAATTAGGTTTACAATATCGCTGTAACCGGCGTTCCTTCCTCCAATTCTTTTTTACGATTCACGATAAAATCCTTCGGCCTGATGTGGTTGATTTTATAAAATACATTGGAAAAAACTTGCCTAGAACTAAAGCCTGCTTTCTCTGCCAAAGCTTCGATGGAGTGATTGAGGTAAATTTTATCTTGGTACAACAGTCTGGTAATGTAGTTAATACGTAAAGTGTTGATGTATTGGTTGAAATTCATCCCTTTGTTGTCGTTGATGATTTGGGAAAGATAAGCAGTATTGGTTTTGAGCATTGAGGCCAATTTGGCTTGGGTCAGGTCACTGGCGAGAAATTTCTCATTGCTTTCAAAAAAAGCGAGTTTTTGTAAAATTTCCTTGGCCAAATCAGAACCTTGCAAATTAGTGGATGGGATGGGTTTAATGGTTGGGTTTAGCTGTACCACAGTACTTTCCTCTTGTATTTTTTGAATCAGTTTAACATAGTTTGCTTTGATCTGCCGGTTTTTCCTGTGTTGGAAATATACCATTAGCATCAACCCAAAGATTAAAATGCTTGAAATGACCAATGCGTTTGAACTCCATTTGTTTTTGGAAACCAAAGTATCTTTTTCTCTTTGGAGGTTGTGGGTGTCGTATTCTTTTGAGATTTTTTGGGATAAATACCGAAAATCTGACATAAAATATTCATCTGCTTTTAACAATTGGTTGGTGTAATACAACTGCTTTTCAAGGTTATTGGTTTCTTTGTAATGGCTGATCAACATTTCATAGGATTTACGCAGTTCAGGCAAAAGAAAATTATTTTTATTGAAATTAGAATCGATTTTGTTTAAGAAATTATACCCCAATTCCTCGTTTCCGCTCTCAATCAGGCTGTTGCCTATATAATAATGGATAACAGAAATTTGCGCGAAATCATTGGTTTGCTGAACTCCGTTCAATGATTTTTTTAGATAGGAAAGCGCGTCTGCGAATTTTTTCCGGTTATAAAGTTGTATGCCTTTCCATTTGTAAAAATAACTTTGTTCCAATTGGAATTCATCCGTAGAAGGTGTATGCGTTAAGCCGACCTGAATCAAGGAATCAACTGTTTTATAATTTTTTAAATTGTAATGGAAGTTAATGGATTGATGGAGGCTGTTCAAATAGCCTTTTTGGTTGTTAAACCGAATGTTGGAATGGGTACCGTCATTTTTGAACTCATCTTCAAAATATTGGATACAATTATCCAAAAGCGCAATGGCTTCCTCATTGTAACCCAAATAGCCTTTTACAATAGCTAATTGATATTCAATTCTTGTCTTTAAATATAAATCTTCTATGTTCTCAGCATATTTATGAGCACTCAGGTATTCATTGAGGGCTTTTTGATATTGTTTATGGTTGAAATAATATAAACTCCCTTTAGACAAATAAGCTTTAGCTATAAAATCATTTTTATAACTCCGTTTAGCTGCTATTAGAGCACTATCCGCATAAAGTATTTTATTGTCGGCAGAAAAGTAAATAGCGTCAATATACCCTCGTGATAATTGAGAATAGTTTTTTTCGCTTTTCGCTTTTTCAATAAAAGGTTGGAGGTATTTAAAAGCAATGATATTATTTTCCTCAAATGACATATATTTTTCCCTTAATTTATCATAACTGGATAAATTTTTTGCATCATATTGTTGTGAAAACAAGAGAGGGGAATTCAAAAAAACAAATGAAAAAAAGAAAAAGAGATAGGTTTTCATCAGTTTAAACTTAACCATTTTTGAAGGTTATGAAAGTATTTTTCAAATTTAATCATTTTTTTGACTCTATATTTAACATTTAAATTAACAAACGGTTATTAGTTCATAAATGCTTGATAGAATACATTTTGTATTGCATATTTTGTGGGAATGATTTATAAATCATTACGTAACGATTTATAAATAATAACTACAACTTATTGTTTATAAGGGTGTTATGATAATACATTTGCAAATATAAATTAAAATCTATGAAAAAGTCACTTTTATTAATTTCCGCTTCAATCTTGATGATTACAATAGGATGTCAAAGCGATGACGATGAATTTTATATGGAAGCCCAATATAAAAACGATGTTGAAAAAGGCTACGCGGAATCATTAAACAGTTTACAAGAAAATACCGAAAATGATAAAGGTGTATTAACAATTTCTGATTCGATTCCGGATAAAGATTTAATTCCTTGGAGAGGTTCGAACACCGAGAATCAATTTCAGCAGGAAAATACAATTTCGAACAAAGGAGTAAAGACGATTTCCGATTCCATTCCGGATAAGGATTTAATTCCATGGAGAGGAACCCAAACTCAAAATAACAATTCTACTTTCGAGAGTAAAGATGTTAAAACAGTTTCAGATTCTATCCCAGATAAGGATTTGAGTCCATGGAGGATTTAATTTTAATTTAAGTGAATTTTTTATAACAAATAATAAGGAGGTTTAGGTAGGCCGGTGGATTTAAAGGCGATAAAAAAGGTATCGTTTGTACACATTTCACAAGACGTCAATAAGTCCATCGGCTTTTTAAAGATAAAAAACATTCATTATCAAGAACATCAGTGTTAGTTTAAATAAATATTAGAAAAGCAGGCAGAGGGGACAATTTATTGTCCCCTCTGTTTTTATATCAGATAGGTTAGAAATGCTTCGGCCTCTATGTTTCTTGCGCCTAAACTTGCCAAGTGGGACGTGTAAACCTGGCAATCAATAAGATGGTATTGAGAATTGTATTTTTGCACAAAATGGATGAATCCTGCTTTGGATGCGTTCGGAACCTTTGCGAACATACTTTCGCCGCAAAAAATATTTTTCCCTATTACACCATAAAAACCGCCTACTAATTCGTCGTTTTGCCAAACTTCGATACTTTTTGCTATTCCGGCGTGGTGAAGTTCAATGTAGGCTTTCTTCATTTCCTCATTTATCCAAGTCCCATTTTGCCCCGGACGTTTGATTTTCTGGCAATGATCAATCACCTCCTCAAAGCATTGGTCTTCCGTAAATTTTAAAATTTGATTTCGCAGGAGTTTAGCCATTGATTTGGAGATTATCAATTCTGAGGGAAACAAAACAAACCGAGGATTCGGAAACCACCAAAGTATCGGTTCGTTCTCATTATACCAAGGAAAAACACCTAACTGATAGGCCAATTTCAGTCTTTCTACACTCAAATCTCCACCAACAGCTATAATCCCACTCGTATGGGTTTGCTCGTAAGCAGGAAACCAAATTCTCTCATCCAACAAATTCATCAAAGAAATTTGTTATCAAAAGTATAAACTTATAACATACTTAATAAAATTCCCTTCTCTTTTTGGGAGAAGGGAATTTGAACATACAGATTTAGATAGGTGGTTAATCTTCCCAATCCTTGATTTCTTGTTCAATCTGCTCTTTCGTTCTGCCGGATTTCTCTTGGATTCTACCGATTACTTCATCAAATTTTCCTTCGGCAAAAGCTGCATCGTCATTAAACCATTCTCCATACTTTTGTTTGAACGAACCTTTGATGCGGTTCCATTTTCCTTCTAATTCTAATCTGTCCATAACTATTGATTTTTATGATTATTGATTAGAAATAGGCAAGGATTAATCCAAAAAAGTTGACTGATGCCTAAATTCTTGTTAAATTGTAAACAAACATTGTTGACATAGGTCAATTAATATTGTGTTGGAACTTTGTATTTTTGAAGATTATAATTTAGATATGATTAAGACCATCGATACCTCCCTTGTTAGCCCTGCCGAATCAATCCAATACCTTCAAAACGCAGTTGCGCCTCGCCCGATTGCGTTGGTCAGTACGGTCGATACAGAAGGAAACGTAAACTTGAGCCCGTTTAGTTTTTTCAATGTATTCAGTTCCAATCCACCGGTATTGGTCTTTTCACCATCCAGAAGAGTCCGCGACACGACGACCAAACATACTTTGGAAAACATAGAACAAGTTAGAGAATGCGTCATCAACACCGTTTCCTATGACATTGTTCACCAAAGTTCGCTTTCCAGTACCGAATATGAAAAAGGCGTCAATGAATTCCATAAGGCCGGTCTTACCGAAGTTCCTTCTTTAAAAGTAAAACCACCCCGTGTAAAAGAATCCAAAGCTTCTTTTGAATGTAAAGTCCGGGATTTAATCTATTTGGGTGAAGGAGGCGGAGCAGGAACTTTGGTGATATGTGAAGTTTTGATGATCCATGTGGACGAATCAGTTCTGAACGAAAGAGGTCTGATTGATACCCGGAAAATCGATTTGGTTGGTCGAATGGGCGAATCCTGGTACACGCATTCCAATGGTGATTCTCTTTTCGAAATCCCTAAACCGTTGGTGACAAAAGGAATCGGAGTGGATGCGCTGCCGGAAGAAATTCGTTTGAGTCATCATTTTACAGGAAATGAATTGGCGATGCTCGGAAATGTTGAATCTCTTTTAGGATTAGAATTCAAAGACGATGAAATTTCCCATCTTCATGCCAAAGATCTTTTGAGAGACGGTGATGTGGAAGGCGCCTGGAATATTTTGAGGAAATAAATAGATTTTATTTCTGAATTATTCATTTTAAGTTAACAGCGAGGTACACAAGGATTTACGCGAGATTTACAAGGTTTGATGATGATTTAATTAATCAATTTTAAATCTCTTTTTAATATTGTGTAATCTTCAATTAGCTTATAGCCATAATACTCCCAATGAATGGTATCATAATTTAATGAATGAATAAATCCAGCATGTGAATAATAAGATTTGTCGAACCTTAATTCATGAAACTTCTGAAAATAAAATTCTAAGCTTTTAATTTGAATTGAATCAAGGTCAATTTTTTTTGTAAACTCAATTGGTAAACTATCTCTTTTCAATGAATAATAGTAATCTAAAGAGTCGCAATTGTATTTATATTTTATAAAAGTTCCTTGGATTTCATTTGTAGGGTCATATTCCAGAATTAACTTCTCTGTATGCCCACCCCATTCTCCGCAATCATCAAAAATTGTAGTAAGGGTAATAGGTAATAGTTCTTGAATTTTGGGTAATTCAATAGAATCTTTTTCAGAATCATTGATAGATGAAATTTTCTTAGTCTTGTCATTATTTTTACACGAAATGACAAAAATAAAAAGCATTAATAGTAGTAGTGGGTGAACTTTCATATAGGAATTTATTCTATAACGAATTAAGCCCTTAGAAATTATCAAAAAAAATCTGCTTTATCAGACAGATTTTGAATTTTCAACCTTGTCAAGGTTCTTTGCGAGCTGAAATTAACCTTGACAAGGTTTAAGAATCATTATATTTTCGCCAGCAAATATTTCATATTCACCTCTTTGTCAATGATTTCATTCAGTTTTCCAACCGGGATTCTTTCCTGTTTCATCGTGTCCCGGTAACGAAGCGTAACCGAATTGTCGTTCAATGAATCGTGGTCCACCGTGATACAGAATGGTGTTCCGATGGCATCCATTCTTCGGTATCTTTTTCCGATGGAATCCTTGTCTTCGTATATTACATTGAAATCCAAACGCAATTCGTTGAAAATTTTCTCTGCGAATTCAGGCAAACCGTCTTTTTTGACCAATGGCAAAATCGCGGCTTTAATCGGTGCAAGGGCAGGAGGTAAGCCCAAAACCGTTCTCTCACTACCGTCTTCCAATTTTTCATCTTTCAAACTATTGGAGAAAGTCGCCAAAAACAAGCGGTCCAGACCCACGGAAGTTTCCACTACATAAGGCACGTAATGCTGGTTCAATTCGTTATCGAAATATTGTAATTTTTTACCTGAATGTTCTTCGTGGGCTTTTAAATCGAAATCGGTTCTGGAATGAATTCCTTCCAATTCTTTGAATCCAAATGGGAATTTGAATTCAATATCAGCAGCAGCATTGGCATAATGCGCCAATTTTTCGTGGTCGTGAAAACGATAATTTTCATCACCTAAACCAAGTGATTTGTGCCAGTTTAAACGGGTTTCTTTCCATTTCTCGTACCAATCTAGTTCAGAACCGGGTTGGACAAAAAACTGCATTTCCATTTGTTCAAATTCGCGCATCCGGAAAATGAACTGTCTTGCAACGATTTCATTTCTAAACGCTTTTCCGATTTGTGCAATCCCGAACGGGATTTTCAACCGCCCGGTTTTTTGAACATTCAGAAAGTTGACAAAAATACCTTGTGCCGTTTCTGGACGCAGGTATAAGTCCATCGCTGATTCGGATGTGGCTCCCAGTTTGGTGCCGAACATCAGGTTAAATTGTCGTACTTCTGTCCAGTTTTTGGAACCGGTAACCGGATCGGCAATTTCCAACTCTTCAATCAAGGCTTTGACATCTGCCAAATTCTCGGTTTCCAAGGATTTCGCCATGCGGCTGAGTATGGAATCGATTTTTTCTTGGTATTCAACCACTCTTGGGTTAGTCGAAATGAATTGTTCCTTATCAAAAGCATCGCCAAAACGTTTGGCCGCTTTCTCAACTTCTTTTTCGATTTTCGTTTCGATTTTCGCGCAATAATCCTCGATTAAAACATCGGCACGATAGCGTTTTTTTGAATCTTTGTTGTCAATCAAAGGGTCATTGAAAGCATCCACATGGCCGGAAGCTTTCCATATTGTTGGATGCATAAAAATGGCGGAATCAATCCCAACGATATTTTCATTGAGTTGAACCATCGCTTTCCACCAGTATTGTTTGATATTGTTTTTGAGCTCAACACCGTTTTGGCCGTAATCGTAAACGGCTGATAATCCATCGTAAATCTCACTGGATTGGAAAATGAATCCGTATTCCTTGGCGTGCGAAATAATTCGTTTGAAAATATCTTCTGACATAGTTCTCTAATTGATTTGCGAAATTAATTGTTTTTAATGGTTTGGCGAAATTCAGCCTTCAAAATCAAGTTCAAAATCAGCCGCAATGCAGTAAATCATCTCAACTGAATGGAATTAAACAATCAAGCCTCAAAACCCGCTCTTTTCAACAAGGCCTTGTTGTCGGGTTTTTGCCCGCGAAAAGATTTATAAAGTTCCATTGGGTCTTTGCTTCCGCCGGATTCGAGCAAATGCTTGAATTTTTTAGCAATCTCCGGACTGAAAATTCCTTTTTCTTTAAAATAAGCAAATGCATCTGCATCCAATACTTCTGACCATTTGTAGGAATAATAACCGGAGGAATAGCCGCCGTGAAAGATATGCGAAAAAGAAACGCTCATATTGGTTCCTTTTACAATCGGATATAGTTCCGTAGGTGCAAAGGCCGTTCTTTCATATTCCGAAACCGAACCGATTTCCAGCTTGTCAACTCCGTGCCAAGCCATGTCCAGTAAACCAAAACTCAATTGGCGTACAGTTTGGTAACCTTCCATAAAATTAGCGGATTGTTTGACTTTTTCTATCAATTCCTGCGGAATGGTTTCTCCGGTTTCAAAATGTTGGGCAAATAATTCCAGTGCTTCGGGTTCATAGCAAAAATTCTCCATAAATTGGGAAGGCAATTCCACAAAGTCATAATAAACATTTGTCCCAGAAAGGCTTTCGTAAACGGTGTTTGCCAGAATGCCGTGCAAAGCATGCCCGAATTCATGGAATAAAGTAGTGACTTCATTAAAAGTCAGCAGCGAGGGTTTATTTTGTGTAGGTTTGGTAAAATTGCAAACAATGGACACATGCGGTCGTTTGGATTTTCCCCCAACATTGCACTGGCCTCGGAATTCCGTCATCCAGGCTCCGGCTCGTTTCCCTTTTCGGGGGAAAAAATCGGTGTAAAAAAGCGCAAGGTGTTGATTATCTTCGTCGAAAACCTCGTAAACTTCAACATCTTCATGGTATTTCTGGATGTCATTTCGCTTTTCGAAACGGATACCGTAAAGTTTTTCGGCAATAGTGAAAGCACCTTTAATTACTTTTTCCAAAGAGAAATAGGGTTTGAGTTCTTCCTCGGATAAACTGAATTTTTCTTTTTTGAGCTTTTCCGCATAATACGCATGATCCCAGCGTTCCAAAATTTCAATTCCGTCTTTTTCTTTCGCGAACTCCTTCAATTTTTCCACATCTTTGGTGCCGAAAGGTTTGGATTTTTTTAATAAATCTGCCAGAAAATCATGTACAATTTGGGGTGAGTTGGCCATTCGCTCTTCCAATACAAAATCAGCATGGGTTTTGTATCCCAATAAGTTTGCGCGCTCCAACCTCAATTGTGCAATTCGTTTTACGATTTTCTCATTGTTAAATTCATTCGCTTGAAACGAACGTTTGCCGTAGGCCAAAAATAACTTTTGGCGTAAACCACGGTTTTCCGCATACGTCATAAATGGGATGTAACTGGGAGCCTGTAAAGTGAAAATCCAGCCTTCTTTCCCTTTTGCATCTGCTTCCTTTTTGGCTTCTTCAATGGCGTAATCAGGAATTCCTTTCAAATCCTTTTCATCGGTCAGCAGCAATTCAAAGGCATTGGTCTCCGCCAAAACATTTTGGCCGAATTGTAAACTGATTTGAGATAATTCTTTATCAATCGCCCGCAATTTTTCTTTTTTATCTTCGGGTAAATTGGCTCCGTTTCGGCTGAAACTTTTGAACTTCTTTTCCAGTAGCCGGGTTTGCTCCGGAGTCAGATCCAATTCATCTTTTTGGTCATAAACCGTTTGAATGCGTTGAAACAAAACCGGATTCAAACGGATGTCATTGGAGAATTCAGACAAAAGCGGTGAAACTTCTTGGGCAATTTCCTGCATTTCATCATCCGTTTCGGCGGAATTTAAATTAAAAAAGATGGATGATATCCGATTCAGCTTTTCACCCGAAGTTTCCATGGCCTCAATGGTGTTTTCAAAATCAGGGTTTTCCGGATTTTCACAAATCAGTTTGATTTCTTCTTTAGCCCATTCGATTGCTTTTTCGAAAGCCGGCTTGTAGTGCTCGTTTTGGATGTTGTCAAAAGGGGCAGATTCAAATGGTGTATTGAAATGATTTAAAAGAGGGTTGTGCATTTTTTCTAATTAAAGGACAAATTTAGCAAAGGCAAACAGAAAAACCTCACCGGCTTATCAACCGGCGAGGCCATTGAATAAAGGAATATTCATTTAGCGTTTGTTAAAACGGCTTGGTTTTTTGTTTGAAGTCTTGGGTTCAACGTTTCCTTTGAACCTTCGTTGGGGTCTGGGTTGTTTTTGTTTCGGGGGTGACAATTCAAAGTTCTCCATCGGATAAGGATTCTGCTCGGCTTGCGGGATCTTCATGCCGATTACCTTTTCAATATCGCGTATATAGGCTTTTTCGTCAATGTCACAAAGGGTGATGGCCACGCCTTCCGTGCCTGCGCGGCCACCTCGGCCGATTCGGTGAACATAGGTTTCCGGAATATTGGGAACTTCAAAATTCACCACATATTTCAACAGGTCAATATCGATTCCACGCGCGGCAATATCAGTTGCGACCAGCATTTGAATCTTTTTGTTTTTGAAATTATTCAAAGCATTTTGACGTGCGTTTTGAGATTTGTTCCCATGAATCGCGGCGGCTGAAATCCCTAATTTGGTCAAAGCTTTAACCAATTTGTCGGCACCATGTTTGGTACGTGTAAAAACCAATACACTTTCCCGGATTTGGTTTTTGGTTAATTCATGTAAAAGTTTGATTTTATTGTCTTTGTCCACATAATACAGTGTTTGTTGCACGGTTTCCGCCGTCGTGGACTCTGGTGTTACTTCCACTTTGACCGGTTGGTGTAAAATGGTGTTGGCCAGTTCCTGAATTGGTTTGGGCATGGTTGCCGAAAAGAACAGGTTTTGCCTTTTGGGCGGGAGGATTTTCAGTAATTTCTTGATGTCATGGATAAAACCCATGTCCAGCATCCGGTCTGCTTCGTCCAGTACAAAGATTTCAATGTCTTTTAAACTGATGATTTTTTGCTGAACCAAGTCAAGCAAGCGGCCGGGAGTCGCCACCAGAATATCGACACCGTTCCTCAACCTTCCTACTTGCGGGTTTTGATTGACCCCACCGAAGATGACGGCATGTTTGAGCGGCAAATGCTTCCCGTAATCCGCAAAGCTTTCCTCGATTTGAATGGCCAATTCCCGTGTCGGGGTAACGACTAAGACTTTGATGTTTTTATGTGGTGCCGATTTCGAACCGGTCAACAATTGCAATATCGGAAGGGCAAAAGCAGCCGTCTTCCCCGTGCCCGTTTGGGCGCACCCCAAAATGTCGCGACCTGCCAAAACCGGTGGAATGGCTTGCTGTTGAATGGGCGTGGGCGTTTCATAGCCGGATTCGTCTATGGCTTTTTGAATAGGGGCGATTAAATTTAAATCTTTAAAATTTCTTATCATTTGTATTTGTTTAATGAGCGGACAAGCAATCTCATCAGACTGACATCCGTGGTTTATAGTTAAATGGGCCGGTGGAAGCAAAACCTTTTACATTAATTAGCGTCTTTTTTGATGAAGAGCAGCCCTGCTGATGAAGTGTCCGATAAGGTGAGGTTATCCCAAAGGTTTTGCAGCTGCAATGTTACGATAAAAATTGGTACCATGCAGATAAAATCTCTAATAGATGAAGGTTGGTGGCTAAGATATTCCCCACTGATTTTCAAATCTTCAGATTATATGTTATCTTTACCCAAACTTTTGCAGAAGATGATGGACGCCGTTAAACTTAAGAATTATGAAATTGTAAAACAGGTTTTTACAGAATTTTTAGAACAGCAGGGACACCGCAAAACCCCTGAACGTTATGCAATACTGGAAGAGATTTATTCCACCGACGAGCATTTCGACATTGACCGCTTGTACATCATGATGAAAGACAAAAAATACCGTGTAAGCCGTGCTACCCTTTACAATACCATTGAACTTTTAATGGCGGCAAAACTGGTTCGCAAACACCAATTCGGTGAACAACAAGCCCACTACGAAAAATCCTATTTTGCCCGTCAACACGACCACATCATCCTTTCAGATACCGGTGAAGTCATTGAATTTTGCGACCCGAGGATTCAAACCATCAAATCCACCATCGAAGAAGTTTTCGGCATCAAGATTGACAGGCATTCCCTCTATTTTTACGGTAGAAGAAATTAATTAGATGAAGTTTCTGCAAATTCTATGTTTTCTCTTAATGGGCAATTGGTTGTTGGGTCAAAACCCGCCAAACCCACCTATTAAAAAAATAAAACATTTGCATTCCGACGTCATGAAACGGACTCCCCTGAAGTTCGAAGGAAACCATTTTGCTTACGGGAATGTGATTTTTGAACACGATGGAACCAAACTCTACAGCGATTCCGCTGTTTATTACCAAGACACCAACTTCTTCCGTGCCTGGTCAAGGGTGCGCATCATCAACGACACCGTCTCCATGGCTTCCGACAGTTTGGAATACGATGGCAATACAAGGGTAGCCAAAGGTTTTGACAATGTACATTTAAAAGACACCAAATCCGATTTGTATGCGGATTATGTAGAATACAACCGCCTGACCGATGTGGCGGTGGCCTCCGGGAATGTAGTAATGATTGACCCCAGCCAAAGGATTGAAACGCCCCACATGGTCTATGACCGCAAAACCGGAATTGCCCGAACCGATGCCGGAGCCATCATCCGCGGGAATGACGGAACCGTGACCCATACCCAAACCTTGGTGTACAACGCCAATTCAAAAGAGATTAGTTTTGACCGGAATGTCACCATTGAAACACCGGATTACCGAATCGTTTCCGATAGGATGATTATGAACCAAGCGACGGATGTGACAGAATTCTTGGGTTACAGCCGCGTCTCAGATCGGAAAGACCCGACCAATTACATATTGATGCCCAACGGCGGAGGGATATTTAACAAGCGTACCGGAGAAGCCTTCCTGAAAAAACGCTCCACGGTTTATCGGCAAGGGAAGGAATTACACGGAGACGAAATGTATTTCAACGATAAAACCGGATACGGTTGGGCCAAAGGAGATGTATTGATCGACGATCCGGAAGAGAAGCGATTCATTCGGGGTGAATGGGGCGAAGCCTTCCGTGAACTGGATTCTGCTTACGTGACCGGAAATGCCTATGCGGTCAAAGCCTTTTCGGTAGATTCATTGTATTTCCATGCCGATACAATCATGGCGGTTCAACGAAAAGATTCCACCAAACTGATTAGGGGATACTTCAACGCACGGTTTTACAAAAGCAACGCGAACGGAAAAGCAGATTCCATCGCTTATAACGAAACTTTAGGCATCATGAAGTTTTTCCGTGACCCCATCATGTGGTCCGGCGGACAGCAAATCACGGGAGATACCATCTATGCCTACAACAATGTCATCAAGGAAGTCATGGATTCCGTCAGGGTTTGGAACAATGCTTTCGCCATAGCACAAGTGGATTCGCTATCCGATAAAGATTTTAACCAAGTGAAAGGCAAGTTCATGATGGGACTCTTTCTGGACAATAAACTCGATTGGATTGAAGTCCATGAAAACGCGCAATCCGTTACATTTGTCGATGAAGAAGAAGACCCCGAGAACAACAAACCCAAAGAACGCATCGGCATCAACCTCTCGGACTGTGGAATCATCGAAGCCGACATCAACGGCAGCGATGTCGAAGTGCTTTCTTGCCGCATCCAGGCCACTTCCAAGCTATATCCGGAATCGAAACTCCCCGATAAATCCCGTTATTTGAAAGACTTCAAATGGCGCGGCGAGGAACAGCTCAAACGCTGGCAAGACATCTTTGATGATCCGCCCGCTCATTTGGAACTGCAACCGGATGAATCGGTCATAGAACCCAATCTGCCCGATGAATCAAATAAAATTGATGAATAATCCGTTTAGATTTTTAAATTTACACTTGTGAAACATTGGATGACCCCTTTAGAAAACTTGAATATGAAAAAACTGAATTACATACTCCTCCCGGTTCTCTTTCTGATGACGAGCTGTTATATCTATAAACCCTATTCAGCAACAGAAGAAATAGAAGCACCCGCTCGTTCAGAGAACCCCGCCACCCGGTCCAAATCATTGAGAGGCGACGATAAGGAAGTAAGCAATACCTCCATGAGACAGAAAAATGAAAAAGAAGCCCACAAAGGGATGACACCCGAAGAGGAGGCCCTATTGAAACAAAAAGAACTGGAAAAACAGTCCGAAGAGCAAGCCCAGATTGAAAAGCAAAAAGAAGAAAAGCAAGAAACCAACTCATTTACTTCCGCGGACGGAACTGTGAAGAATACAACGGTCACCGACAAAGGTAAACCCAAAACCACGCCCGCCAGAGAATCCGGCGAAGTGGATCTCAAATCAAAACTCAAACCCAATCGTTTCTATAAAGTGACGGTTTTCGACAAAAAATATAAAATCCAAGTCGATAAATGGGAGGGAGACACATTGGTTTCCCACAAAATCCGCAAACCCGAGAAACAATACAAATTCCACCTGAATGACATCGATGAAGAAGCCTTGTTGGAAAGAAGGTTTTCCAAGCCTTTTTCCGATTTATTGACGGTAGGTGCCTATGCAGTCGGCGGAGCTGCGGTTTTATTGTTGGTCTTATAAAATGAATCCCGGCCGTCTCCAGAAAGATTTCTTCCGGTTCCAAGCCCAGACCACGCAGTTTGCTTCGGGGTTTGAGGTGGATTATGCCCGGGGAACCTACATCTACGGCAAAAACGGAAAAGCCTATCTGGACTTTGCCGCAGGCGTATCGGTCAACACGCTGGGGCATTCCCATCCAAGGGTCATTCAAGCCATCACCGAACAAGCGAGCCGCCATTTACATGTTATGGTTTATGGCGAGTATGCGCAGGAACAGCCCGTGATGCTTTGCAAACGGCTGGCCGAAGCCCTCCCGGAACCTTTGGACACTACCTATCTGGTCAATTCGGGTACAGAGGCCATTGAAGCGGCTATGAAACTGGCCAAACGCTACACCGGCCGCGAAGAAATCATTGCCTGTCACGATGCCTACCACGGCAACACCCATGGATCGCTAAGTTTGGCGGGGAGGGAAGAGAAAAAGCGTCCTTTTCGACCGCTATTGCCGATGGTTGGATTCATCCGGTTCAATTCAGAAGAAGATTTAAATAAAATTACTCCCAAAACGGCGGCTGTCATTGTTGAAACCATTCAGGGCGCATCCGGGTTCAAATTACCACAGGATGATTACCTCAAAAAACTGAAGAACCGTTGCGCAGAAACGGGTGCTTTATTGGTATTGGATGAAATCCAGCCGGGTTTCGGGCGTACCGGGAAGCTGTTTGCGTTTGAACATTATGAAATAGTGCCTGACATTTTGGTCATGGGTAAAGGAATGGCGAGCGGAATGCCCATCGGTGCATTTACGGCGAGTGCGGCTGTCATGAATTCGCTGTCGTACAGCCCCAATTTAGGCCACATCACTACTTTTGGCGGCAACCCCGTGGTGGCCGCGGCGGCATTGGCGACGCTGGACGAGCTCCTCGAATCTGATTTGATGGGAGAAATTGACCGGAAAGAACAGCTTTTCCGTGAATTATTAATCCACCCGAAAATAAAAAGCATCGCCGGGCGCGGGTTGATGCTGGCACCCGAACTGGAATCGCCGGAATATGCCCTAAAGGTTGCTGCCAAGTGCATGGACAAAGGCCTGATCCTTTTCTGGCTCATGTACAGCATCCAACATTTGCGGATTACGCCGCCGTTGACGATTTCAGAATCGGAAATCCGGGAAGGATGTGAAATCATTTTAAGCGTACTGAACGAAATTTAAATTCAAATCAAAGCATGTTATGGAAACATTGTCCCAACGAATAGACCAGAACATAGCCCGGGTAGCGGATTTCCCGCAGCCGGGCATCCTATACAAAGACATCACCACCCTGTTCCAAAATCCTGCGCTCTGCGCGGAAATCACGGATGCGTTCGCAGCCTATAGCCGGGGTAAAGTAGATGTGGTCTGCGGCATTGAGAGCCGCGGATTCCTGTTCGGGATTCAAATTGCCCAAAAACTAAACATTCCTTTTGTATTAATCAGAAAGCAGGGAAAACTCCCGCCGCCCACCATCGCCCAGTCCTATGATTTGGAATACGGTCAGGCGACCATAGAAGTCCAGCCGCAGTATATAAGGAAAGGAATCAGGGCCTTGATTCACGACGACGTGCTGGCAACGGGCGGAACCGCCGAAGCGACCGCCCTGCTGTTGGAGAAATGCGGCGCAACCGTCGCCCAGTTCAGCTTCATTGCCGAACTCGAATTCCTGAACGGGAGAAATAAACTGGAGAAATTCACCCAAGACATCCAGAGTTTGGTACAGTATTGATCAAAATTATTTTGCTAAATTTAATTCTTCAGCTAATAATTTGTTCGTTGTTACTGTATCATAATCTTCAGTAAGAACATTTCTTAAACTGTCAATTCTTCTCCAAGCTCTATTATTAATGCCTTCCGAAATTTTTGTGTGCATCTCTTGAGTCCACACTTTGGTGTTATTTATCTTTAATTCTTTTTTCTTTTTCAATGCTTCAATTTGAAAAATAGTTAATGCAGAATTGGCTAAGTGCAAATTCTTAATCAATAATTCATTCTCGATATTTTTTGGAATAGAACTTTTCTTTTTATTTAAATAAGTTTTGAATTCAAAATTAGATGAACCTTTGTCTATCTTAGTTGCTCCACCGATATCAAAAAAGAAGTCAGAACCTTCCATTGAAAAATGTTCTTTTCTTATTTTATGTGTTTTACCATAAAAATAATAGTTATTGGAATTTTTAATACTATCATAGGTTTTTATGTCTATCGTTATTTGTGCAAGAACAGATTAAGAGCAAAGAAATAAGAATTTGAATTTTTCTCAGCAATTAACTAATAAATTTCTTGAACGTCTTCCGCCTTTTATGGAGCACCGGATGGTAGTCTTTCCAAAGTGCCTGTACGCTTTGGTTGTCCTCCAGTTCGGGATTGGTTTCCAAAAACTTGATGTTGTGCTTGCGGAAGGTATGGTACATTTCCCTGAAAATAATGGCGGTGACGCCTTTTCGCTGGTATTTGGGGTGGACACCGATCAACACGAACTCTACTGTATCGTTTTTCTTTTGGGCTTTCAGCAAATGGTACCAACCGAACGGAAAGAACCTCCCTTTGGCTTTTTGCAGGGCCTTGGCGTAGGAAGGCATGGTGATGGCAAATGCGCACAATTCCCCGTCGCCGTCTTGGATGAAGTTGATGAAATCCGGGTTGAGGATGGTGGCGTATTTCTTGGCATAGAAGGCTTTCTGTTCCTCTGAAATCGGTACAAAGGTTTCGAGTTCTTTGTAGGATTCTTCCAGCAAGTCAAACACGGGTTTGATGTAGGGCTGCATTTCTTTTGCGTTCCTGAAATGCAATAGTTTCAAATGGTATCGTTCCTGAACCAGATTGGCAAACTGATAGACCTTATCTGAAATGGTTACAGGTGCCGGGATGAGGTTTTCTACCCATTCTTTTTCCTTTTCAAAACCCAATTGTTCCAGATGTTGGGGGTAATATTCATAATTATAGGTGCCGATGGCGGTGGCGAGTTTGTCGAACCCGAAGGTGAGCATCCCGGCTTTCTCCAGATTGGAAGCGCCCATGGGCCCTTCCATAAATTCCAGTCCGTTTTCTTTGGCAATTTCTTCGACTTTTGCAAAGAGCGCTTTGGTGACCTCAATGTCATCAATCACATCGAACCATCCGAATCGGATTTTTTTCACCTTCAGTTCATTGACTTCAATATGGTTGATGATGGCGGCAATCCTACCCACGATCTTCCCGTCTTTATAAGCCAAGAAATAACGGGCTTTGGCGAATTTGAAGGCCGGGTTTTTGGTGACATCCAAGCTTTTCACCTCTTCGCTGATGAGTGGCGGCACGAAGTAAGGATTGTCTTTATAGAGTTCCAACTGGAATTGTACAAATTCCTTGAGTTCTCTTTTGGTTTGGATTTCTTTGAGATGGATTTTCATATAGGTCGGCAAATATAAGGATTCTACGGATTCAGTTTAAATCCTTTATCCAAATATAATTCCGTCCCGAACGGCTCCAAGGATTTCGCGTTTTTAAACAATTGGTGCGGGGTGAATGCGGCAGCCGGAACGGTTCTCGGTACACCGGTTATCAATCCGATAGCGGTGTTGAGCAATGGTTCATCCAAGCTTCCCAAGGGTTGCATGTTTTCCAAGTATTGGATTTCATTGATTTCATAATCGGGGGAAATCCCCATAGTTGGAGAGGATTGATTCTGGGCATCCCTGTATTCAAAAACAATCGGCTGCATCGCCCATTTGTGTTCGGTGTTGATGTTCTCCGTTGTCGTATAATAAGTGGATGGCGAGTCGTACAAAGTGATGGAACCGACCGTTTTTCCATAGGTCTTGGTTCCGATGGTGGTGACGCTGATATAGGGCTTGAGGCAACTGATGAGCATTTCACTGGCAGATGCGGAGCCGCGTGTCGTCAACACATAAACCCGGTTGAAATTCAAGTGCTGGAGGTTGAAAGTGCCCACTTGTTCCAAATCATCATTGTAAACCTTTCCTTCATTTTCAAATTTATAAGTGGAATTGTTGGAAGAAGCCTTCTGGTTAAAGGTCAGTTTGGTAAAATCCTGTCCCGCGTATTGCCCGGTCACCATACTGCCCAGATAAGCCGCTGTCTGAACCGAACCGCCGCCATTGTAACGCAGGTCGATGACCAAATCCGTAATGCCCGCAGCGTTTAAACTGCCGATTGCCAGGTTCAATTCATCGTTGTAATTCGCGCGGAAACCGTTGTACATCAGGTAACCGATTTTATGGCCGTCCGATTCGATCACCGTAGAAAGGTAAACCGGGTTTTCGCTGATTTGGGTTTTGGTAAGCGGAATCTGCTCATTGGTTTCAATCAAGGTGCCGTCTTGCAGGTAAGCCATTCCGAAGGTTACGGAAGTTTGCCCCAACAATTGAGAATAATTGGAATCGGTCAGCGGGGTTCCGTTGATTCGCGTGAATATATCACCCCGCTGAAATCCGGCATTTGCAGCGGGAGAATTCGGTAGAACATATTGGACATAACCCAACAAAAGATTTGAACCTGATTCGATATAAACCAAGCCGTAGTCCATTCCGAACGAAAGGTTAATTCCGGCAAAGGAATTGTCTAAAACTTCATAATCATCTACAATCCAAGAAAAGCGGTCGGTATTGCCGTAATCATAGAGTAAATTATAAAACAAACCATCGGTTTGTTGGGCGTTCAAAAATTGGGTGTATTCTACGTCACTCGAAAAACGGTTGTCCGCCAAATCCGGGGATTCCGCTTGCCAGTAGTACCAGAGATTCAGGGCTTTCCAAACAAAATCATTAACCGATGTGGACGGAGGCAAACCGCTGTCGTCATCATTGTTACACGAAATAAAAGCCAAAACCAGCACGAAAGAAAGTATTTTGTATTTCATTTTTAAAGGAAATTAATTGTAATTTTAAATGCAATATCCGTTTCATTCAATAATAATTTAAATATATGAATTTTTTAAAACCAATGTGGATTCTGTTCTTATTGATTTTCTTTGGCTGCGAACAGACCAAGCAAGCGGTGCAACCTGAAATTTTGACAGCCGAATACCAAATCATTACAAACGGGGAATTTGAGAGAGGATACCAGGTACTGCTCGAATTCAAAACAGATCATGACCTTGCTACCAAGGCGATTGTCTTGAACAACAGAAAGTTCATCTTCAAAGAAAAAGGACTCAAAAGCGACTGCTGTTATTTGATTGATTATTATTTCCCTGTCGAATCCAGAATGATTCAGGACTTTGAACCGCCAAAACCTGACAAGCGCGCTGACGGTATAATTTTTGAATTAAATGGAAAAGATTATTTTTACAACATAAACTTTAAATTAAATTAGAAACTTATGGTATTTGACCCTCTTTATTTGATTGTTGTAGGTGTGCCCATGTTGTTGAGCATGTACATCAGTTACCAATTGAAAAACAAATTCAAGTATTATTCAAAGGTACATCTGGCCAATGGAATGAGCGGAAAGGAAATCGCCGAAAAGATGTTGGCCGATAACGGAATCCACGATGTAAAAGTGATTTCAACCGCAGGTCAATTGACCGATCATTATAATCCGGCCAATAAAACCGTGAACCTTTCGGAAGTGGTTTACCATGAAAAAAATGCCGCTGCCGCTGCCGTTGCAGCACACGAGGTAGGGCACGCTGTTCAGCACGCCAAGGGTTATTCCTGGTTGGAAATGCGTTCCAAAATGGTTCCTGCCGTAAATATATCTAGCAATTTATTGCAATGGGTTTTGATGGGGGGAATTATTATATTTTTCTCTTCAGGAAACGCAACGGTTCTTTGGATTGGAATTGTTTTGTTTGCCGTAACAACCGCTTTTGCTTTTGTGACTTTGCCGGTAGAATACGATGCGAGCAACCGAGCATTGGTCTGGTTGAAAGAAAGGAACATGGTATTGCCCAATGAAATGGAAGGCGCAAAAGATTCCCTGAAATGGGCCGCGAGGACTTATGTTGTGGCAGCTCTTGCTTCTTTGGCGCAACTGCTTTATTTCGTCATATTAGCAAGAAGAGATTAATTAAGTCCATTCAAATAGAAATATAAAACCTGTCAGGAGTTTATTGCTGACAGGTTTTTATTTTCCCTAAAGCAGACCAAATTCAAAACAATATTTGATTAATTGAGCCGTGTTTTTGGCCTCGGTTTTTTCCAACAAGCTTTTTCGATGACTGATGACGGTAAGATGACTGATGAACAGGCGATTTGCAATTTCCTGATTGGTTAAACCTTCGGCAATCAATAGCAAAACTTCTTTTTCCCGTTTGGTAAAGACGGGGGTTTTGGAAACCACTAATGAATTTTGAGCCAGAATTTTTTTGATGTCACCAGACAGGAATTTTCTTCCGGAAGAAACCATCTCTAGGGCGAGGATGAGATCTTCAGAACTTGAATTTTTTAGTAAATACGTATCAGCTCCATTCTCCAGCATCTTTCGGATGATGCCTGCTTGGTTAAATGTGCTCAACGCTATAACCCCGATTTTTGGAAATTTTTGTTTGATTGTAACACATAATTCTATACCATTGCAATCCGGTAAATTAATATCCAGAAGAAGGATGTCTGTGTCCGGGTTTTCTTTCAGAAAGGCCAATCCGGAACTGCCATCGGAAAGATGTGCCATGCTCTCCACGAAATGAAGTTCGCTTAACATTGCAGCTATGCCTTCTGCTACCACCCTGTGGTCTTCTATTATTAATATTTTCATTTAAACAATTTAAATTATCCTCATACGGGAATTTCTATGTGAACCGCAGTTCCCGAGTTTTCTGAATCAATATTCATATTTCCTTTCCAATAAGCTACGCGCGACCGTATGCCCACTAGTCCCATTCCCTTTTCTTTTTCATTCGAATTTACATCAAATCCTTTTCCGTTGTCTTCTACGTCTAAAATAACCAGATTTTCATCTTTTCTCACCTGAACCAAAATATCGGAAGCACCGGAATGTTTGATGGCGTTATGGACCAATTCCTGAATCATTCGGTATATGGAAATATCCAGTTGTTTTCCTAATCCGTTTTCGATGTGATAGGATTGGTAAATAATGCGTAGATTTTCATTCTGAATGCTTTGAAGAAATTCAGCAATAGCTCCGTCCAATCCAAATTTCACGATACTTTCGGGCATCAGATTGTGCGCCACTCTTCGCAGTTCGTTTATGGATTCGTCCAGCAAATGAATCGATTTTTCAAATGCAGCTCCGTCTTCTTCTGTAATAATCAGTTTTTTGTGCATGTTGTTAAGATTTAGTTTTACGCCACTGAGAAGTCCGCCAATTCCGTCGTGTAGTTCTTTTGCCATTCGGCTTCTCTCATCTTCTTGCCCTTGCAGAAGGGCATTGGTAGCCGATAATTGTTTTTCCTGTTCCAAACGCAGGTTTTCTTTTTCGATGAGTTTTCGCCGACTTTCCGCCAAACGATAACGGGTGAAGGCAAAAGCAAGCGCCATCAATAAAATGCCAGCGATTGAAATTCCCATCCAAATGTACCTACGCCGCTGTTCTTCTAAAGATTGAATTTTGAGTTCCTTTTTTTCGGTTTGGTACATGGTTTCAAGAAATGCGATTTGACGATGGTTGTTTTCGTTGTACAATAAATCTTTGTAATGTGAAGCTGAGTCCAAATACCGATAAGCGATTTCATATTCTTGGCGATGCGCATAAACTTGTGCCAATACAGAATATGCAATTGCGATTTTATCCTTTGTGTCAAGTTTTTCTGCGGTTTCCAGCGTTTTTTTTGCAAACAAATAGGCTTTTTCAAATTGTCCGGCGGCCAGATATGTTTCTGCTAAAGCGGAATTGTATCTCATGATTTCCCATTCGTCTTCTGTGGAAGCCACAACTTTATAGCCTTTTTCAAGTTCTTGAACGGCCAAAGGCACATTTTTTTTATAATCTTCTAAATATTTTGCATAATTCAAATGGTAAAGGAATGTTTTATAAGGATCGCCATGGGTTTTTCCATATTGCTGAATTTCGTTTAGTAATGGAGGGATTTCTTGGTAGGATTTATTATGCAATAGGGCGTCCACGAGTGCGATCTTACCTGTCGTTTCCATATAGGCATTTCCTGTGCTTTTGGAAACTTCAATGCATTTGCGGGCATAGGCTTCCGCTTTTAAGAAGTCTTTTGCTAGCGCATACATAGTGGAGACATTATTCAGCGTAAATGCAAATAATTCCATGTTTTCCGTTTGTTCGAATAAACGCAATGCCTGAATATAATAGGTGATGGATTCTGCATAATCACCCTGCACCTGTTTCAAAGTCCCAAAATTGTGATATACCATTGCCAAGCCCTCTGATGCAGGTTTTGACTTTAATTTTTCAAATAGATTTTCTGCTTTTTTTAAATAGATGCTCGAAGAATCATAATTGGCTTTTACTTGGAAATGAAGTGCTCCCAAAAACTGATAGGTTTGTGCTTTCGACAAATCATCTTTTTGACTTTCTGCAATTTTGGATACCTTTTGAATTAATTGGAATACTTCGGTAGGATGGCTAACGACGTAGTTTTTGCCTTCATCCAAAACGGATTTAATTGCTACTTCACCCTTCTTGTCGGTATGCTTTGAAATCAATGAATCCATTTGAGCCATGACCGAAACAGGAAATAAACATAAATAAATGAGGGTTTTGAATTTTGGCAAAAGTACTTTCATAAAATAACATATAAGATTCCTTAGAGAGGTTGGCTTTATCTAAATCTTTCTTGTTTTTACAAATTTATGCTGTTAATATACAGAAACCTATTCATTTAAAATAACAAGAGCGCATGAGGACGTGCGCCCTTGTTGCAAAAACTAATTAATTAGCAGCGTACAAAATGTTTGGTCCATTGATCCAATAACTCCCGGTTCCACCATCTGTAAACCTGAATCCTTCCCAATCTCCGGTTACCGGTAAACTCGTATTTCCGTCTCCGTTGGTGTCACCACCATTTGTATCGTCTTTATAGGAAGTTAAAATGGCTCCGGGATCTAAATTTACACTTCCATTATAAGATTGAATTCCACTACCGCTATTGATGAACTTGACGATAACACCGGGTTTGATGTTAATGGTGGCTGAAGAATGTACTTGTGTGACGGACGGAGAATTGGACACATAAGGAACCTCTGTATTGTCCCAATTAACGGATTGACCGTTATTACCTTCGGATCCCCATATACTCAGAAAAATACCGTTATGTGAATTGGTGATAGCCGGATTTTCCGGATTATGGAACAGATTACTTGGGTGTAATTGGTAGAAAGTATTAAAGTAAATAGGTCTTCCGTTATCGTAGAGCGCGTTATTGGTAAATTTACTTACACTGGCGTCTTTCATGTAAGAACCTCCGTAGAATGCGTATGAAGAAGAACCAAAATTATAATAAGTATGGGCAATTCTGCAATTGTCAAAAGTAAAAGCCGCGGATTGAGCCCAATCTATATTGACTGCTTGACTATTTCCTCCGCTGGGTTGGCCGGCATAGAAAATATCTACGTATTTAAATACAGAACCAATGGTTCCATGCAAGTCGAGATTCACCCAATCCCCTTTTTCTGCTTGCGTCGCATCTCCATCGCCATTGGTATCGCCACAATAACGATCATCGGCCAGTGAAGTGAAAACAATTCGTTTGTCAGGTGTTCCTTCTGCAATGATTTTTCCTTCTTCATAAATGCTGATACTTGCATTTCTGATTTTAATAATTGCCCCAGGTTTTATGGTCAGGACGGAACGCACCGATAAATCAGATCCGTCAATTACATATACAAAACCTTCTTCCCAAACCGTGGGTTCATCTATTGTTCCCGAAACTTCAATTACATCACAATTTGCAATCGGTTCTTCCGGCAATCCACCGTCATCATCTGTACTTGTACAAGCCGTAAAATATAATCCGGCAAATAATAGAATTAATAATTTTTTCATCTTGAATTTATTTGATTTTTATTGATGACAAAATTATTTGCGACAGCCCATGGAGACAATCCTTATAAATGAGGATTTTTTAAATTTGAATTGTAAATCAATTAATTAATTAATGCGGTATTGCTTCAACAGCTAGTGAAACAAAAAAATCCCGCCTGAAAATACGGGATTCAATAATACTGTAAATTGGAATCAATTTATTCCAACCAACTGGTTTTATAACTGTCATCTTCCAAATCCAAAGCTGCCTGGGTCAGGTTCAGCGGATGGAAAGGATCGACCATTACGGCCAGTTCCTCGGTTTCCTTTTGTCCGATGCTGCGTTCCATTGCGCCCGGATGCGGGCCATGCGGAATTCCGCCCGGATGCAGGGTGAAATAGCCTTGCTCAATGTGGTTTCGGCTCATGAAATCCCCATCCACATAATATAAAACCTCTTCGGAATCGATGTTGCTGTGGTTGTACGGTGCCGGGACTGCTTGGGGATGGTAATCATACAAGCGGGGGCAGAAGGAACAAACCACAAAATTATTGCCTTCGAAGTTTTGGTGAACCGGTGGCGGTTGGTGAATCCTGCCCGTAATCGGTTCAAAATTATGAATGGAAAATCCGTACGGATAAAAATAACCGTCCCA
>Ga0172382_10000089_pt1 | contig 150756 bp, 133 predicted proteins | sample Leawel138RmetaG_FD_122245 | JGI IMG/M metagenome (GOLD analysis project Ga0172382, IMG submission 122245) | Leachate microbial communities from a municipal landfill in Southern Ontario, Canada - Leachate well 138R metaG | ecosystem: Engineered > Solid waste > Landfill > Unclassified | place... | reverse complement strand
TGGAAAAGCAGGTGGTGTTAATGTGCTACTTTTATTTCTCGGTTTGAGAGTTTAGCATTTGGCATTCATACCATCAAATTCCTGAACTCAAGGCTGTTTCTAAACTACTGGATGCGCTTACGCTCATGCGGCAACGGGGACGTTCCCGCCCCAGTCACCACACGTGAAACTTACATGCGGCACTCTTTTTTTGGTAATTTTTGTGCCATAGGAAACATGCTTGATTCCCCTCAATTTATCTTTACCCACCATAGTTGAAATTGAGCCAAATGATTTCGTGCTTGACAATAAACTCTATTTCTATTCTCATTTTCCTAATGACGTTTTAGGAGAAAATTGATATGAAGCCTTATGTTCCGGACAAGTTGCCGCTAAAGAATATTGATTGGGCTAAGCATGTGTCAGCAATCGGGCAGGCTCATAATGTATTAGGCGTATATGATGGCATGTTGCAAAGCATAGTGAACCCCATTCTTTTTCTTTCTCCCCTCACTACCCGGGAGGCGGTGCTCTCTTCGCAGATGGAAGGCATAAAAGCCACTCTTGACGATGTGCTTAGCTATGATGCCGATCCTTCGGAGACAATTGAAGAGAGCAAGTATGAAGATATCATGGAAGTGATAAGTTACAGAAATACTCTCGTTTATGCCACGAAGCAGCTCAAAACTCATCCTCTATCTTTGGATTTCATCAAAGAATTGCACGCCATTCTCTTAGATAGCGTTAGGGGACAAAGCAAAAGTCCCGGAGAATTCAGAACAAGGCAAAACTATATTGGGCGTCCCGGTTCAAGCATCCGGGAGGCTATATTTATCCCCCCGAGTCCGGCGAACGTAATGCCATCCCTCGATAGTTTGGAGGAATATATTCATTTCGACGAGAAAGACATTCTGGTTCAGATGGCTATAATCAAAGCACAGTTTCAGTATATTCATCCTTTTTTAGATGGAAATGGTAGGATTAGCAGGCTTCTGATACCCCTGTTTCTTTTTGCCAAGAAAAGCCTATCGAGCCCGATGTTTTTCCTGAGTCCATATCTTGAAAGTAACAGAGAGGCATATCATCGCAATTTGCAAGCTGTCCCCGAGAAAAAGGACTGGGATGCCTGGATATCTTTCTTTTTGCAAGCTGTTATTAAGCAGGCTGAGAGCAGTATTTCAACAATAAGAGACATACAATTATTATATGAAAAAGTGAAGCTGAAAATACCGGAAATCACAAACTCCTCTTTTGCCATGAATGCAACGGATGCATTATTTGCCTCACCTGTTCTGACAAATGCAAGCTTCATGGAAAGCTCTGGCATATCTAAACACAGCGCAATTAGGATAATTAATAGATTGAACGAATACGGTTTGTTGGATGAGCTTAGGGAGCCAAAAGGAAGACGAGCTGCTATCTATCAATTCAAAGAGCTGTGTGAGATCATCAAATAAGTATGTGTTGCGTCAATGCAACTCAAAAAAGCGAGTCTGTGAGTGAGTCCGATGCGGTCAAATCAAATCACTTGACAGTAAAGCGGCTTTCTTCTTAGCATTCCTTCCATAGAAATCGCACAATAATCATAGTAAATGAAAATTGGGAGAAAAGGTATGAAGCCGGAAAAACATGGCAAGACTCGATATCGGGTTAGCACTGCAGAGGCATTTAAGCTGGTCTTTCGTCATGCGAAAAAGCGCATCTTAGAACAGATCAGAGCCATTGCTTTAATCATTGTCTATATGGTGTTATTTCAAGTATTGGTGCTAAACATTCCTTTAGTCGATTCGGGTCTGATCACTTTTGGTTTTGTGTTAGTAATCTTTGGTTTGGCTTTCTTTATGGAAGGCTTGCTCCTGGGGCTCATGCCCTTGGGGGAGGTGATTGGGATAAGGATGCCGCTAAAGGCGAGCATGGCGACCATTCTCATCATCGGTTTCATTCTGGGGATTGGCGCAACCTTTGCCGAGCCTTCGATCGGGGCACTGAGGATGGCGGGACAGAGCATCAAGGCGTGGAATTCGCCGATGCTTTTTTTGCTGCTTAATAAGTTTGCCGCATATTTGGTATATGCCATCGGGATTGGCGTGGGCTTGGCGGTGGTCTTTGGCATGCTGCGCTTTCTCTATGGCTTCTCGCTGAAGCCTTTCATCTTTATTTCTGTTCCCTTTCTTTTATTTATCTCCCTTTTTGCTTATATCAAGCCAAATCTGAATCAACTATTGGGGCTGGCTTGGGATTGCGGTGCGGTGACTACGGGGCCGGTGACGGTTCCGCTCATCTTGGCCTTGGGGCTGGGGATCAGCCATGTCTCGCGGCGAGGGGGCAAAGATAATGGCGGCGGCTTTGGCGTGGTGACTCTTGCCTCGCTGTTTCCCGTCTTAATGGTCTTGTTGATTGGTTTTGTGCTGAGCTCAAAGGTGCAGGCACCCATGAGTGAAAAGCAGTTTTACACGATGGAAAATCGGGAAAGCGCGCTCTATCTCTTTGAAAGTGAAGATGCAATGAAAGGTTATGCCTTGGCTTATAGTTCTCGTGAAAACTATCTCCCGCTCTTTGATAATGACGAAGCAAAGCTAAATGAGTTCAAAGATAAGCTGATCAGCGATGCCGCAATGCAAGGGAAGGTCTTTAAATCCCAAAATGAATTTGAAAGCTGGTTGATCAACCAGGATGATCACCAGCTCAAGCTGAAGTATTTCGGAAGTGAGGAAAAGCTCTTTGATGCTATCTACAAAGGCGGGGGCAAGGGTGCGGACTTCATGGAAGTGCTCAAGGATTTCCGCCGGCATAGCGCGAGTGCGGCGCAGGCAATCGTTCCGCTCTCACTCTTCCTCATCCTCGTGATGTTTTTTGTTTTGCGTGAGAGATTGCCGCGGGCAGATGAGATCTTCTTAGGACTGTTTTTCGCCTTCTTGGGAATGGTGCTTTTTAGCGGAGGAATTGAATTGGGTTTGGGCAAGATCGGCGACCAAGTGGGTGCAAATCTGCCTGCTTCCTACACCAAGATCGAGAGACCTTCGGAGAAGATGGTGATCCGTGACTTTAATCCTGAAATCGTGAATATCGCTATCGGAGACGACGGCAAGGCAAAACCCTTCTTCTATTATGAACATAAGGAAAAGCTCTATAAGGTTCCTTTTGAAGAGAAATGCTTTAATGCTGAACTGGGGCAATATGAATACATCCCTTCAAGCGGGCCGCTCTTTGGCAGCGGGGATAGGACAAAGGCGGGGCTCTTTGTGGTCTTACTTTTTGCCTTCATCATGGGATATGGAGCAACTCTTGCTGAGCCTGCCTTGAACGCTTTGGGTATGGCGGTGGAAGATATCACCGTGGGCACCTTTAAGAAAAGCCTGTTGATCCAGAGCGTGGGTGTGGGCGTGGGTGCAGGAATAGCCATCGGGCTGGCAAAGATCATCTGGGATTTGCCGCTGTTTTGGATGCTTGTGATTCCCTATATGTTACTGATGGTATTCACCAAGCTTTCCAGTGAGGAATTTGTGAATATCGGCTGGGATAGTGCCGGGGTGACCACTGGGCCGATCACGGTTCCGCTGGTTCTGTCTCTGGGACTGGGGATAGGCGCACAGGTGGGTGCTGCAGAAGGCTTCGGCATTCTGAGCATGGCGTCCGTCTGCCCAATCATCTCCGTGCTCAGCGTGGGACTCATCGTCAATCGCAGACGTAAATCAGCGCTGAAGGCTCTCGACGCAGATGAGGGCAAAGAAGCTAAGGAGGTGGCAGCATGAAAACTTTCACTGATATTTCAAAGATCAGCATTGTGATAAACAAAGCGTTTTCTGGTAAGTTGATCGACTTCTTGCACGATCTGGGTATAGAGCGCATATTCGTGGAAAGCGGACGTAGTTCTATCCTCGGTGATGGGAAAGGATTATTCGGCATCGCTCAGACGGGGAAATTGGTCTATGACCCTGCCGAGATCATCAGCATCCCTGTGGCTAAAGAGTTGGAAAGCAAGCTGATGAATATGGTGGCAAAAGAATTTGAGCTGAGCACGCCGGGACGGGGTGCCATCTTCAGCACGCCCTTAACGGGGGTGAGAGCTCATGATGATTATATGGTCTATGACAAGCTTAAAGAGATGCCGGATGAGGGCTTGCAACTATTTGACGAACTAATCGGGCTGGATTGCATCGTTCAGCGCGGCGAAGGCGATATCGTTGCGCGAATTGCCCTAAATGCTGGTGCAAGCGTTCCTTATACCAGCTATGGAACAGGCACGGGTCTGCGAGATAAGCTCGGACTTTTGCGCATCACCATCCCGGCAGATAAGGAGATCATCAGTCTCATTATGAGTAAATATGATGTGGATCAGGTTTTGGAGATGTATATCTCGGAAGCAAAGCTGGACGAGCCCGGGCGCGGAATTGCCTATATCTATCCCATCGGAAAGGGATTGATCAATACCCGCATCAGTAGCAGAAAAAACAGTCAAGCTGCCAGCATGGAGCAGATCATCAGTGCAATAGATTCCATCAAAGGCGGGATTGAATGGCGCAAGGCAGGACTGGAAAGTGCAAGCCTTTCCAAACGAAACTTTCTCACCGAGATGTGTGAGATCGGCTTGGTTTGCGCGGACGGTGAAGGACAGAGACTCAGCTTGGTCGCCATGGAAAACGGCGCCGGCGGGGCAACGATCTCCAAGATCAGCTATCAAAGACCTATGGCTGAAGGCAAACAAGAGAGTTCTGCTTGTGAATATTCGCGCATGATTGTCTCCAAAAGCAGCCTTGCCCAGATCACCGAAGCATTAGAAAAAGAAGCTGCTTTCAGCTCTGAGATCAGAGCAATGATGATGGTCAAAGAGGTGGAAAAAGCTTTCACCTATTTGGCGAGGAAATAAAAATCTTGGTTGAAGAATTGCTCAAGAACTCATATTTTGAGGTTTCAAAGACAGATATTTTGGATGAAAATCGCATATTTCGAGCTTTTTGTAAAAAAGTGTTTGACATAATAGCACCGAATTATGCAGTTGGACAGATAGTGATAAATATATTGTTAATGTAAGAATAGGAGTGAAATGTATGAGGTTAGACAAACGTCGCCTTATCCTTTTCCTGCTTTTTGCGTTTATCCTCTCAAGTGTGATGGTAAGCGCGGAAAAGAAGGAAAAAAAAGATGACAACATTGTTGCAGATTTCACTGTGTCGGATATAGAATCCGATGACGGTAGCGGGCTTATCCTTTCATGGAAACCGCTTCATCGCAGCAAGCGTATCATTGAATACCGAATCTATCGCGGCACGGAGCCAGACCAGCTTTTCTATTTGGAAACCATTGAGGTGAATCCAAAAAGTGGCGTCGCTTCCGATCGTATGTATTTTTATGACAACTCGCCCGGCGAGATTTCGGACGTTAGCTTTCCAAGCAAACTGAAACATGAACAAGGTCAGCCAAAAGATGGGATTCTTTATAAAAAGCCTCCCCGAGACCTGAAGTTTACCGCTTCTCTATTGGAGAAATATCAGATGATCTCGTTGGTTAATCGCAGTCATTTCTACAAACGTAGCAAAGAAATGATGGTGGATCCCGAGGCTGAGGAAATAGAGAGCTATGCCGCCCTCAAAGCTAATCAACAAACCATCCTTGCACTGCTAAAACCCGGTGTGGAATATTATTACACAGTTGTGGCAGTAAACGAGAGACAGAAATATCTCCCTCACGCCGAGGTGAAAAGTGCCATCCCCATGCCAAACAAACCTGAGCCTTCACCCGCGCTTTACAGCGTTGCGCTTGAAGACATTGGCACCATGCAATTTGAATGGGAATATCCTATTGAAAAGAGTGCTCTGGGACAATATCGTATTTGGCGTGTTCCTGCTCTCACAGAAGGCTTTGCGCTCACGGGTGATGCCTATGAAGACTTCATCAAGTCAGTAGGAAACGTGGTTGCTCAAGGTTCAGTGGGTGGTGGTGTATTACCAAATCACAACAAAATCGAAGTGGGTGATGAGATTGTAAGTTTTGGGCAATCCCAATATTCACTTGAATTGATCGACTATTATGGTTCATCTTCATTTTCGCCTCTTTCCTCTCCGCGAATCTTAAACAGTGATGCCTTGCCGAGATGCACAGACTTCATCGTGGAAGACAAGCCAAACGATAAGGGCGACAGACTCACCATAGTGTGGGATAACCCCATCTGCTTCATCGTGAAGACCACATCCTTGAATAAAGATAGCAGTCGTTTGCGCGTAAACTATCAACTGAACTCAACCGAGAATCAGGAAGTCGATATAGCTTGGTTTAGCTTCTTCGATCCCGAAACTGGGGAAGAACTCGCAAAAGTGAAAGAGTTTTATTTGGATAACAGCGTCGTTCTCAAGCTTCCCAGTGGCTATGACGTGAGGAAGGGACTCAAGGCTCAAATCACGCTCACAGGCAAACCGGAGATTCCAGAGGATTATATCATTGAGCAAGACCTTATCTTTGACGAAGGGATGCTTGCCCTCTTGCCCGGAACTGCGCTTTATCGCAATGAACGTGATGTTTCTAAAATATATAATGTTGTTTATAGGAAATATATGAACTCCCCCGCATGGCGTCTCGTTATGCGCAACACCTCTTTCGACAACTCTTTGGATGTTACTATTCCTTATCCCTCAAACGTGCAGAAATTAGTCAATGGAATAGCCTATGCCGAAGGGGATGAGATGGTGATGTTTGTCAATACACCTAATGGAGTGGAACGCAAAACTCGTCCGCTCTTGCCCGGTGAAAGACGTGCACCCGTCACCTTGATGGATCACATCGTTGATTTCACATGGGACAAGGATAATGAAGTGATGGTCAAGACCAGCATCTTTGCCGATAGAGCTAAAGAGATGTATGAGAAAACTATCGCTGATAGCAAAGCGAAAATCGCTGAGTTGGAAGCATTGAAAGCTGAGGCCGGTGAAGAAGAATTGGCCATGCTCAATGCTGAGATCGCTATCCATGAAAGACAAATCAAAGCTTATGCCGATAATGAAGTTGTTAAAAACGCAATGGCAGCTTTGAGCAATCGTGCTCGCATCAAACAAGTGCTCAAGGCTTATGACATTGTTCAGCGCAGCCAAAGCTTTATGGTGGTAAGAACAGACCTGAAGGGACTCTTTGTGGAAACCCATGCCAAAGACGAAGGAGATGAGGTTATCTATCACATGCCTATCTCAAACTGGTTTGACCATAATAAATGGGTGACGCTCTTTGTCAGCTTGCTCTTCGTGGGCGTAGTATCGGCATTTGTGGGTATGGCAAAAAGAGGTAGAGACTTCTATATCCGCCCTATTGCCGGTTTGCAAGAGATCGATAATGCGATCGGACGCGCCACTGAGATGGGACGCCCAATGCTCTATTGCATGGGACATGGCTCTCTTGGAGATGTTGCCACCATCGCATCAATGGGAATCCTTGGACTCGTTGCTCGCCGTGCTGCAGAATATGATACAAAGCTCATAGTTCCTTGCTATGACTATATCATCATGCCTATCGCACAAGAAATCGTGCGCGAAGCTCACTACGCTGTGGGACGCCCGGATACCTTCGACAAGAATAACGTTTTCTATCTCACAAACGTTCAATTCGCATACGTCGCCGGGGTAAACGGAATCATGATTCGCGAAAGAATGGCAACGAACTTCTTTATGGGATATTTCTCGGCTGAAGCCCTGCTTATGACTGAGACAGGAAACCATGTGGGTGCCGTGCAGATCGCCGGAACCGACGCGGTTACCCAGATCCCATTTTTTATCACCACTTGCGACTATACGCTGATCGGCGAAGAGTTATATGCTGCCAGCGCCTATCTAAATCGTGAACCTATGCTTTTAGGAACCCTGAAAGCTCAGGACTATTTCAAGTTTTTCATCCTATCTGTTGTGATCATCGGAGCTATCCTTTCCAGCTTTGAACTCACCGGATTCATCAAACTTCTGCCAGAGAAATAAAAGAGGTTTTCAATGAAGAAGACAATACCACTACTAATCGTTATCGTGGGCGGACTCATCTGGGTGGCATGGGCTTTTAGCCCTCACCACGCGCTCCAAGATGTGTATTATAACCAATTCTACCTGCCTTGGGCATACGCGTCTGCTCCCTTTGGCATGCTTTTGGGCGTGCTCTCGCTGTCTCTTATGCACACAAATAAGATCAAAACCAAAGCGCCAAAATGGCAATATAGCTATTTCTTTTTTGGCAGCTTTATCATCACTTGCCTTGCCGGCTTCATCGGCGGCATCCAAAAAGGCGGACTCTTTATGTGGATATTTGAAAACGTTCAGATGCCTATGAGTGCAACGATGTTTTCACTTTTGGCTTTCTACATGGCATCAGCTGCATATAAAGCATTCCGCGCACGTAGCCCGGAAGCAACGGTTCTGCTCGCTGCAGCAATCGTTGTGATGCTCGCACAAGTGCCGCTGGGAGTCAAGATATCGAAACATCTCCCCACGATCTCACAATGGATTTTGGACGTTCCCAACCTTGCCTCAAAGCGCGGCATCTTGCTCGGCGTTGGTCTCGGCTCGGTTGCCACCTCACTTAAGATTCTCTTGGGAATCGAACGCTCCTATTTGGGCGGCAGTGATTGATCTTAAGGAGAGCAAAAATGAACATATTTGAAAGAATGCAAAAACTCGACCCCCGGTGGATCTATGTTGTTGTCGCTTTGGCTATCATCATCCCCTTGATGATCCCCTATGATTCGGATAACGTGACCACCCCGCCTACCGAGAATCTCTATCAGATGATCGATAGCTTTGCCGGACGCGAAGACCGCGCTATCCTGTTGAGCTTCTATCATGATGCTGCAACCATGCCGGAACTCTTTCCCATGGAAGTTGCAATCCTGCGTCACTGCTTCGAGCGTAACGTGAAAGTCTTTATGCTCACCTGGTATCCCGCCGGTGCTCCCATCATCGACTATGCTATAAATACAGTCAAAGAGGAATATCCGGATATCCAAAGCGGAACGGACTACTGTAACTTCGGCTATAAACCCCAGGCTTTTGCCATGGTTTTGGGTATGGGTGATAACATCGCCAATACCATGAATACCGACGCTGAGGGACGCAAGCTGGAAAACCTGCCCATCATGCGCGGGATCAACAACTATAGCGAGATGAACTTAGTCATCGAATTCTCCGGCTCTTCTGCCGGCGGAACTTGGATCGTCTATGCAAGACCTAAGTTTGGCTTGAACGTGGCTGTAGGCGTCACTGCTGTGATGGCAGCAGACGAATATCCCTACCTGCAATCAGGACAGCTCATCGGCATGCTCGCCGGACTCAAAGGCGCTGCTGAATATGAGAAACTGGTGGATATCTTCGCCGCCTATAGAGACCCTAAGATCGATTATAGCAAGACCACAAACGAAAATGGCGATAAGATCTTGCCCGGCAGACCCTTTGGCCGTGAGATCCTTGAGGATGAATCGAGCAAAAAGCTCTCCTTGATCACCACGCAGACCCATGCTAAGTTTACTGCAAGTGAATATAAAGCTTTCAGCGCAAAGTATCCCGATCAGCAGAACATCCTTAACGGGCTGATCAAGACCGAGAAAGATATGATCGAGATTGATATCACGGATATCACTCCCGAATTGCGCACTGAAATGGGTGAGAAGCTATATCGTGAAATAGATCGCCATACCCACAACACGCTGTATAAATTCAAGGTGGCAAGAATTGGTATGAACGCCCAAAGCGTTGCACATATCATGATCATTGTCTTCATCATCCTTGGAAACATAGGCTATTTCATCCAAAAAGCCCGCGTGGCAAAGAAATAATAGGAGGAAATAATGAGTTTCGAATTATTTAGCAATCTGGTTGGAGCTTTTTTCACGCTGTGTATTTTCTCCTTCCTATACAAAGACAACCCCTTCTATCAAGCTGCAGAGCAGATGCTCGTCGGTATCTCGCTCGGCTATGGCTTGGTTTATACATACAATCGTGTATTCGTACCCTACGTTTGGCAGACCATTGTGATCAAACATCAGTTTATCCTCATCATCCCTGCCATCATGGGAATACTCTATCTCACCCGCTTCTCGCGTAAGTGGGGCTGGCTCTCTCGCTATCCCATCGCATTTTCTATGATGACTGTGGGTATGGGAGTGCCAATGGGAATTCACGCAAGTATCTTGGTTCAGATGCGTCAAGCAATGGTTCCGATCGAGACCCTCAATCTCTTTCTCATCTTCCTCGGAACCATCACCGTCTTGCTCTATTTCTTCTTCTCAAAAGCCCACAGCGGTGCCTATGGAAAGTTTGTAAACGTGGGTAAATGGTATATGATGATCGGATTTGGTGCCTCCTTCGGGCTCACCGTGATGGCACGTATCTCGCTGCTCATTGGAAGAATCCAATTCTTGGTAAACGACGTCTTCGGAATCTTGAAATAGATGTTATCAATCCTTCGGCATGAGCCTAATAAAAAGCTTGTGCCGAAGGATATCGATATCTCGTATCTTAATTAACCTATGAACAAGCCCTTGCTGAAATAAGGGGATATAATGAAAAAACACTTGCTTGTCGTTCTTTTTGTGCTCAGCTTCTTGAGCATAAGCACATTGCTTTTGGGAAATGCATCGGATGGTAAGATCACAGATTTTGAACTTGCCGACATGCCTGATGATGATGGCAGTGGAATCATCCTGAAATGGAAACCGCTCCCAAAAGAATATAGAGTAATCAAATACAACATCTATCGAGGAGTGAGCCCTGATTCACTGTTTTTGCTGACCTATCTTGAATCCGATCCCAAATTGGGCATAATGGCACCATATTTATACTTTTATGACACCGGTGATCAGCCGCTTATCGAATTAGAAACCGCTCCATCCAAGATCACCAAAGAAAAACAACAGTCTGAAAATAGCCCCCTATATAAACAATTCCCGATGGATGCAGGCCTGCTCAGCAGCGTGATGGATAGGTATTTTGTAGCCGCCCTCACCAAAGCATCCAATCTCCATAAACGCTCAAAAAGAATCACCTTTGACGAGACTACTTTTAACGGACTCAAACTCACCCAGTTTGAAGGCGTCTATGCCATCCCCACAGCCGGAGTCACATATTATTATGCGGTTGCCGCAGTAAATGAAAAAGGCTCTATCTATCCTCATAGCGAAGTATTGGGTTTGATGCCCATAGACAACGCCCCCGATGCTTCAGCGACGCTCAATGCCACCTATATCAAAGGCGAACCGGGCAGAGTCAACTTTGAATGGCTGCCACCCTTAGCCGCTTCCGACATTGCGCTCTGGGAAGGCTGGATAGTCCCGCGGCACATACTAAGCGAAGACGGCGCTCTCCCACAAAGCTGGCAAGATAACGCCCTGCCAATTTTCCAATTGCCCAACATGGCAAGAGGAGCAAACCGCTATCATTCAGAGGAATTTGATGCCTCATACCTTAACCCTGCAGAGTTTGTTCCCGTGCTTTCTTATATGGATTACAACGAACACAGCACCGCCGTGGTAGCAAATAGTTATCGCCACTTAGATGAAAATGAACTCCCGATGATGCCAAACTTCAAGATCATGGACAAACCAAACGACAAGGGAGACTGCATGCTGGTCTCTTTTGGCAAGCCTTTGGCATATATCATTCAGGCAGAATATACCAATAAACAACATAAAAGAATTCGCCTGAATTATGAGATATCTGAAAGTGATGGCTACACTGTAGATAAGATTCGCTTCCTTTTCAAAACAATAGATGGCGAGGAAATCGGGGAAGCAATAGAGAACTATACAGACAAAAGCATCTATTATAGCCTGCCCAAAACCTATCATAATAGCAAGCACCTCAAGGTGGAGATAGCAGTAAAGTATTTGGGCAAAAAAGACTATGAAACAGATGTGGTCTATCAAGACATCATCTATGACGAATATTTCCTCAGATTCCAACCCCAGAGCAGCTTCTTTATGGGACAAAACATCGAGAAGACTTACTTTGACGTGCTCGTTCGTTCGCGCGCGGATTGGGACTTTTCCAGTGAAATCCGCTCTCCCGCACTTATTCGCACCTACGACCACACCATCCCCTATGAAGACATCATCTTCCGCCCCATATCCGGGTTTGACTCCGAAAGCGGCAGATTCCTTTTTGGGCTCCGCTTCACCATCGATGTCGATCCCGAAGCCATGATCTCTTTTGATGTGCCCTACACCAAGGCTGAGTTTGAAGCTGAGATGCAAGAAAAAGAACAGCTAATAGCGAATCTGAAGAGCATTCCCAATGAAGATATGACCCAGGAAGAGCTCATGCATCTGCAGATGGCAGAAATGGAATATAACTTCATCGTCAATCACGAAGTCTATAAAGAACTGATAGCCACCAAAAACGAGAAACAATGGCTTAAAACGGTGCTAAAATACAAGTCACTTGCAGAGCGCAGCTATCAATATAAAGTGGTGAGCGGCGATGGCAAAGGCGGCTTCACCATCTCCGAGATATATAATGACGATCACGACAACAACTGGTTCTTCCCCATATCACAATGGTTTGACACAACTAAGACCATCACCCTAATTGGCACCATTTTATTGATGGTTCTCGTAGTCTATGCCATCTATATCACACGCATCAAAGAGGTCTATATCCGCCCGATTGCAGGGCTTCAGGAGATAGACAACGCCATTGGACGTGCCACCGAGATGGGACGCCCCGTAATGTTTGTTCCCGGCTGGGGCACTTTGGGAGACGTGTGCACCATTGCCAGTTTGATGGTGCTCGCCCAAGTGGCAAAAAAGACGGCTGAATATGACGTGCGCCTCATCAATCCACATTGCGACTACATGGTCTTGCCGCTTGCTCAAGAGATCGTTTCCAGCTCCTACAGCGAAGTAGGCCGCCCGGATTCCTACCAGCAAAACGACATCTTCTTTGTGAGTGACGACCAATTTCCCTTCACTGCCGGAGTGAATGGCATCACCCTTCGCGAAAGGGTTTCCACCATATTCTATATGGGATTTTTCAATGCAGAAGCACTGCTTCTCACCGAGACCGGAAACCAAGCCGGTGCTATTCAGATTGCAGCAACCGACGCCGTGACGCAGGTGCCTTTCTTCATCACCACTTGCGACTACACACTCATCGGCGAAGAGTTCTATGCAGCCAGCGCCTATCTTTCAAAGAATCACGACATGGTGAGCATGCTCAAAGCTCAAGACTATTTTAAACTCGTCATAATCATCACGATCATTGTCGGTGCGCTTCTATCCACCTTCAATATCACATCATTCATACACGCATTCCCGCTGGAGTAAGGAGGAACAAGTGGTTAAGATTCCAACTTCAACCCTCAAACGCCTGCCGCAATATCTTGAGGTGATCAAAAGATTGCAAAAAGCAGGATTGGAGGAGGTCTCTGCCACCAAGATTTCTGTCTTCTCGGATATACACCAAACTTTGGTGCGCAAAGATATCTCCTTCACCGGAACCGTGGCAAGCAAGATGGGATATAACATCGAAACTTTACAAAAATCAATTGAAGACTTGCTTAATTGGGGAGACACTTCCTCGAGCTGCCTTGTCGGTGTGGGACATCTCGGCAGCGCCCTTTTGGGATATCAGGAGTTCTCGCAACGCGGGCTCAAGATCATCGCCGGCTTTGATAACGATCCGGATAAGATAGGCACAGCAATTCATGGAGTGCCCGTCTATTCCGCATTAGACTTCCCCCAGATCGTAAAAAAGAACAAAGTCAAGATCGGGATAATCACTGTGCCGCCGGATTCTGCTCAGATCATCGCCGATATCATGGTGCATAGCGGCATCAAAGCGATCTGGAACTTCACACCCCACAAGATCATCGTCCCGCCGGAAATCATCGTAGAATATGTAGATATGTTTGCCTCCCTGGCAGTTCTTTCACGCCGCCTGGCAGAGCAAAACTGATCTTCACTAAATTATAATTAAGGGTTCGCTATAATCCCCCAAATACAAGGGAGAAAGCGAACCCTATAAACACAATAAAGAAACAAAACGAGGTATTATGTCATGACCTTACAATATCAGGAAATTTTGAGTCATTTTGCAGCAAAGAAAGCAGATTTTGAAAAGCTCTTTAAACAGCTCAAAGATATGCGCATCCCGGAAGATGCTGCCTTTGCTGAGTTTTTTAGCCAATATCGTCAGCGCATCATCAAAGGTCATGAATATGCCACAATTTTAGCACAAGACCCCAAGCTTAAATCGGTTTCAATAGAAAAACTGCAAGAGCTCAACCAAGCTTATTTTGCCAAATTGCATCCCGAGACCGGCTATCCCACAAGCCTCGCCAATCCTGACTATGCGGCTCAGCTTTATGGAAACGAAATGGGCGCACTACTCAGTGCCTTATATACAAATTCTTTTGGCATTCTCTATAGATTGCAGACAAATAACTATCTTTCTGCCACGAGCTTACTCGAGATATTTTTCCAGATCTGGGAGAAAAGAGACGCCCCGAACTATGACGAGTGGGTGAAAATCTATCGCGATGAAGTGGAAAGAGACATGGATATCAAGATAAGATATGGCATCTACGAGCGCTATAGCCCACAGGCAAGACTTTATTTTGACATTGTTTACAATTCTGAGCTCAGCGACAACCGCTATCTCTATCGCTATGGCACATACCTTTCCGAATATGATCTGGCGATGGCAGACTTCATGAGAGAATATCCCCAAAAAGATATTGAACACCTTGCTGAGTTCTTTGTCCAAAGCTGGATAGACGGCTTTGTGAGAGCCCAAAAAGACTATCGCAAGAAGAAATATGCAAACGTGATGATACCCGTGGGAATGGAAGCTTTAGGACGCCTCATCATCGATAAACTCGAAGCGAGAGGAATTCAGGCACTCATGCCTATGCCCCATTCCAATGGCATCAATCGCCAATTTGGCTATGACCATCGCTATGACTCGGCACTCACCTTAGACAGACAGTCCCTCGATAGCTCCCTTAAAATATATGCTGAAGTCTATGAAGAGCTGCAGGAACTCTTTGCCTTGCAAGCAGGACCTCTCTATTTAGAACTCTTTGGAGAACAGCCCTTCAGCCCTGAAAGCAAGAGCACCACGCTCAAGCTCAGCGATGAGCAGCAAGGATTACTCCGCGAGCGCAGCGCCAAACTCGGCGAACTCATCAATCGCTATTATAAACAAGATGAATCCAGCTTCAGCATCATCTCCCTCCCCTCTTTGGAGATAGGCGAGAAGTTCCCTGAAATCTTTGCCGATACTATGAGAATCAACCTGCTTGATAGCAACACCTATGCCCGCATCCAGCAAAACATCATCGACGTCTTGGATACCGCAGACTATGTCCACATCAAAGGCAAAGCCGGCAACGACACGGATATCAAAGTAAAGATGCACAAGCTCACTGACCCCGAAAAGGAAACGCTGTTTGAAAACTGCGTGGCAGACGTAAACATCCCCGTCGGCGAAGTCTTCACCTCTCCCATGCTCGAAGGCACAAACGGCACGCTACATGTGGAAGATATCTACCTCGAAAGCCTACGCTATTTCAATCTCAAAATAACCTTTGAAGATGGCTGGGTGAAGGATTATTCTTGCACAAACTATTCCGACATGGAAGAAGGAAAGAGATACATCCACGAAAACCTCCTCCTCCCCCACGAAACCCTACCCATCGGTGAATTTGCCATAGGCACAAACACCACCGCCTATCAGATCGCCAAAAAGCATGACATCATGCACCTTTTGCCCATACTCATCATCGAGAAGATGGGTCCGCACTTTGCCATCGGCGACACCTGTTATTCCCACGAAGAAGACTCTCCGCACCCCAGTTTCTATAATGGCAAGGAGATGATCGCGGTGGATAACGAAAAATCCATCCTGCGCAAAACAGAGCCCCTAAACGCCTATCTGATGGCACATACAGACATCACCCTCCCCTACGAGATGCTTGAATTTATCGCGGTAGTAAAGCACGACGGCACAAAGGAAGACATCATCCGCAACGGACGCTTTGTCGTTACCGGCACCGAAGAGCTGAACATCCCCCTCGATGAGATGGACTCCCAATAATCCGAGGTGATACATTGTTTATAGACTATGCAAAAATAACGATCAAAGCGGGTAACGGCGGACATGGCGTCGTGAGCTTCCGACGCGAGAAATTCGTGCCGCGCGGCGGACCTGACGGCGGAGACGGAGGTCGCGGCGGAGATGTCTTTGTGATCGGAGACTATAACCTAAACACCCTTTTGGACTATCGATATAACAAGCGTTTCGAGGCAGATAACGGCAAGGACGGCGCAGGTAAACGCAAAAGCGGTGCCTCAGGAAAAGACCTCGTGCTCAAGCTGCCCTTAGGAACCGAAATCTTTCAGATCAACGAAGACGGCAGCAAAATCAAGCTTATTGATGTCACTGAGCACGACGAGAAGATCCTGCTGGCAAAAGGCGGATTCGGCGGCAAAGGAAACAGCAATTTTGCCACGCCCACCAATCAAGCCCCACGCCACGCCACTTCTGGCAAGCCCACCCAAGAAATGCAACTGGAATTGGTGCTCAAACTCATGGCAGACGTAGGTCTTGTCGGTTTCCCTAATGCCGGCAAATCCACCTTACTCTCCGTGGTCTCCGCAGCCCGCCCCAAGATCGCCGACTATGAATTCACCACCCTTGAGCCCATGCTGGGAGTGGTGCGCATCTCGGATTATAAGAGCTTTGTGATGGCAGATATCCCCGGCATCATCGAAGGTGCGCACTTAGGCAAAGGCTTGGGACATCAATTCTTGCGCCATATCCAACGCACCAGCATCTTACTCTATCTCTTAGACGTCTCTTCCCAAGACCCGCTTGAGGCTTTTCAGATTCTTAAAGCTGAGCTCAATGAATATGACAGCTTCTTAGAAAAGCGTCCTTTCAGCATTGTGCTCAGCAAGATAGACACCATCCCGCCCGAAGAACGCGAAGAGAAAATTGCCGAAATCCAAGCACTTTTTGCCGAAATCACCTCCGAGCCCATAATGGCAATCTCCTCAGTTGCCAATCTCGGCATAGACGAGCTTAAAAACTCACTCTTTCATAAGGTGCAAAACTCGCAATGACTTCCCAAGAATATCTCGCTTGGCTTTGTTTTAAAAACGTCCCCGGCATCTCCGGCAGGCAGATGGTGGAACTCTTGGCCGAATATCCCGATCCTTGTGAATTTGTGGGACAAAAAAGCCACCCCATCTATGAAAGCAAGCTTCTTAAGACCCCAAGCATTGAACATTTGCAAAACACCGTTCTGCCAAAAAACATCGCCCAAATCCAAAAGATGATGGATTATCATAAGATCAACACGCTGAGCTACCACGAATATCCCGCTCGCCTCAAGAATATCTATGCCCCACCCATCATCCTCTATTATCGCGGCGATCTCTCAGCCTTTGAAGCCAAGAAACATTTAGCCGTGGTGGGCACGCGCAAGACCAGCACCTATGGCAGGGAAATCAGTGCCAAGATCATCGCGCCCATCTGCCGCCAAAAGGTTTGCATCGTGAGCGGATTGGCTCTCGGGATTGACACCATCGCACATTCAACTGCGCTTAGAGAAGGAACAAACACCATCGCCGTCTTGGCTTGCGGCCTCGAAAACATCTATCCCACCCAAAACCAGGAATTGGCAAAGCGCATCTGTGAGACGGGCTTGCTCATCAGCGAATATGAACCCGGAACAAAGCCGGATCGGTGGAACTTCCCCGCAAGAAACAGAATCATCAGTGCTCTTTCCGATCTCGTTTTCGTGGTCGAAGGTCCCATCAGCAGCGGCGCACTACTCACTGCTAAAAACGCTTTGCAACAAGGAATTGATGTCTGCGCCCTACCCGGCAATGTCAATAGTATCAATGCCGAAGGTCCCAATCATCTCATCAAAAACGGAGCATCTCTGATAGATTGTCCCGAAGAGCTGAGCTATCTCTTGGGCTTAGAGCCGGAAAAGGAAAAACAAAGCGAGATTGCAGTAGCACTCAGCGAAGACGAACAAATGATGTATCAATTACTCAAAGAAGGGGATAGCAATCGTAGCTTCGACGAGATTCTCATCAAAACGGGATATCCTGTTGGCAAGCTCTCCACCCTGTTGACAAATCTTGAACTCAAAGGGTTGATTGCCAAAGAAAGCGGAAATAACTTCTTTGTGATATGAATTCTTGATATAAGGGACAGATTATGTGGCAGACCTCGCACCAAGCTGATTTCTCATATTTCAGAAAGCTTTTCGCCACATTCATCTTAGCAGGATTCAGCGCACTGTTTGCCCAACACATCGAGATCGGCTATGCGGATATCATAAATACCGGACTACCGATCGAACCAATGGCGAGATACAGCTATAGTCAGCAGATTCTCTATCCCGGCGATATCGCCTATAATGGCCAAATAACAAAGATAAGTTTCCACTATCAAATCAGCTCACAAAACTTCTTAGAAGCAAATAAAGATTGGCGCATATTCATCGGTCATTGCACCCAAAACGCCATCACAGATTGGATTGATGTCAGCGCCATGAGCCAAGTTTTCAATGGCAGCTTGCAAGAAGACTGGTTTTTGGGAGGCATGACGGGCAACGGCTGGCTTCAGATTCCCCTTGATAACTCTTTTTTCTATAATGGAAATAGCAACCTCCTCATTGCGGTTTCCGAACACAACTCGTCCATAGGAAATAATTCAGATGACTTTTTATCGTGGACGGTCACAAACAATCGCGCACGCAAATATGTGAGCATGAACGATAATCCCGATCCCTATAATCCCCCATCTGCGGGCAGTGCGGTCAATGCTCTCAACCATCTTCGCCTACACTTTTCTGATGATGTCAGCACCCGCATCCCGCGCGCACTTTATGGATACGCTCTGGGCGAAAGCAACAAACTCTTTTGGAAAGCCCCATCGGGAGATGCGCCGCAATATTACACGATAAACCGAAACGGACAGAACATTGGAAGCTGCGTCAATTGCAACTTTGAAGATTTAGAAGTCTTGCCCGATACAAACTATCTCTACAACGTTCAAGCTTTTTACCCCCATGAAGGACTCTCCCCGGCTTCGCCGCCCTATCTCATCCGCACCCCAGAAAAAGGAATATCCTGCATTTTCTTTGATAGTTTTGAAGATTACTCGCCCTTCAGCATCGATCTTGATCCATATCTCAATCTCGACCTCGATGGCGCAGCAAATTGGGGCTTTGCAGATATAGATTTTCCCCACGAAGGTGAGGCATTGGGCTGGATGGTCTTTTCACCTGAGGATTGCATACCACCTTTACTCATGCCCTCCTACGTTTCCGGCGAGCAATTTTTGATGTCCTTATCCAGCACGCAGCCGCCCAATAACGACTGGCTGATCTCCCCTGTTTTCAGCTTTAAAGACCAAGGCAAATTAAGCTTTTTTGCCGGCAGACTAAGCAATGCCTATGGCGCCGAGAGAATTCGCGTGCTCATCTCAAACACGGGAAGTGCTCCACAGGATTTTGTCCCTTTACACTCAGCAAGCTATCTACTCGTGGAAAACTCCTGGCAAGAGTTTGAATTTGACCTCTCGCCCTATAGCAATCAGGAAATCCGCTTTGCACTCAACTGCTGTTCCTTGGACGCCCTCGCTCTCTATGTCGATCACATACAGATATTTGGAAAAAGCAAAGAGGTGAGCATTGAGGACGAGACCCTTGCACCCCTGCGTCCCTATCCAAATCCGGCGCGAGATTATTTCACCATGGAGCATAAAGATTATTTTGATCTGGAAATATATAACCTGCGCGGACAGAGAATACATAAAGAGCGTGGCATCAAACGCTTTGATAGTCGCTCATTAAGGCTCAGCGCCGGTGTGTATTTCCTTAAAGTCACCAGCCAAGAACAAAGCCAAGTCTTTCGCCAAGTCATCATCCCTCGTTAGATGCGCCTAAGAAAGAAGCTCCCCGCACTCGATGAACTCCACCACGAATTGAGCTCAGCACCTCGATTTCGACAAAACATCGTCTCCACACACATACACCTCGCCCGTGAAAAGATATCTTCAGCATTGCCGCCTCAGATTGATAATGAGCTTGCGCGAATCCTGAGTGACAAAGGAATTGAAGGACTATATTCTCACCAAGTAAAAGCATTGAACCACATCTTTTCCGGCAAGAATGTGGTGATTTCCAGCGGTGTCGCCAGCGGCAAAAGCCTGATCTATCAGATACCCATAATCCAAAGTATTTTGCAGGATAGAAACAGTCGTGCCCTGCTGCTTTTCCCCACCAAAGCACTCACGCAGGATCAAGCTTTCAAGATGGGGGAACTAACGCGCACAGCACCCTCAATTTCTTGTGCTATCTACGATGGAGACACACCTTCGGAAAGCCGCCACAAGATTCGCAAAGAGGCAAATATCATCTTCTCCAATCCCGATATGCTCCACCTTGGCATCCTGCCCCACCACGGACTTTGGAGCAACTTTTTCTCGCGCCTCAAATACATCGTCATCGATGAAGTGCATTACTATCGCGGCGTTTTTGGCTCACACTTTGCCTGCGTGCTCCGCCGCCTCATGCGAATCTGCCAAGTTTATAAGGTAAAACCCATCTTCATCTGCACTTCCGCAACCCTTGCCAATGCGCAAAGCTTTGTTCAAGAACTCATTGGCGACGATATCATCCACATCGATGAAGACGGTTCACCGCAAGGCGAGAGGATCAATCTGATATACAATCCGCCGCTCACTAACAAGGATTTGGGCATCAGACGAAGCTCACTCATGGAATCTGGACGCATCGCAAGGCTTGCCCTAAAATACCCCTTGCAGAGCATTCTTTTCAGTGTCTCGCGCCGCAGCGTGGAAACCCTTCTTTTGCACATCCCCGTCGATCAACAGCATTTGGTGCAGAGCTATCGCAGCGGCTACCTGCCTTCTGTGCGCCGCGAGATTGAACGCAAATTACGCGAAGCGGAGATCAAAATGGTGGTCTCGACAAACGCTTTGGAACTCGGCATCGATATTGGCGGACTCGATCTTTCCATCATAAACGGCTATCCCGGCAGCATCTCCGGCGTGAGACAAGAGGCAGGACGTGCAGGACGCGCAGGACGCAAATCTCTCGCCATCCTCGTTGCCGGCGACACTCCGCTGGATCAATATATCTGCCGCCATCCCGAATATCTCTGGGAAAACAGCCCCGAAATGGCGCTGATTGATCCCAAAAATACCGAGATTTTGCTCAAACACCTACACTGCGCCGTCGCAGAACTCTCTTTCAAAGAAAACGAGAGCTTTGGCGATATAAGCTATCCCGAACTCAGCGCATATTTGGATATCCTCGTCGAAGATGGCAAGATTCGCAAAGCGGGCACGAGATATGTAGGCATCATAAACGACTTCCCCGCCGCAAATGTCTCCCTGCGCAACGCCTCCTCCCAACTCCCTATCCTCCACGATGGCAAGAGCATAGGCTTTGTTGATCTCGAAAGTGCCCATTGGCTCACCCACCCCCATGCCATCTATCTCCACGAGGGCGAAAGCTGGGTTGTAAAAGATTTAGACCTCACTGAAAACATCGTGAAAGTAGAGCCCATCGAGGCTGACTACTACACCCAAGCCATCAAAAACACCACCATTATCCCCGATAAGATATATAGAAATCAGCGACTTCCTTGGGGAAGCAAACACTTTGCCGATGTCACAGTCCGCTCTCAAGTAACAGGCTTCAAGATGATCCGCATCGCCAATTTGGAGAAACTGGGTGTGCGTGAATTGGATTTACCAGAGCGCGTGATGCAGACCAAGGCATGGTGGATGGAACTCTCGGAGGAGCTCGTTGAAGAGGTGCGTTCCCAAGGGCTATGGAATAGCGATCCCAACGATTATGGCAAGGATTGGACAAAGCTCAGCAAGCTCATCCGTGCCCGCGATGCCCACCGTTGCAAGCATTGCGGAATCCCCGAGAATGACGAGACTTGGCATGTTCATCACATCGTCCCCTTCCGCAATTTTAGTGATCCCATCAGCGCAAATCATCCCTCAAATCTCATCACACTTTGCCCGCGTTGCCACGCCTTAGCCGAGCAGCGCATCATGATCCAAAGCGGCATTTCCGGCATGGCATATCTCATCCACAACATCGCACCATTCTTTGTGATGTGCGATCCGCGCGATCTCGGCTTACATTTTGGCAGAGAAAGCGGATTTGCCCACGGCAACTATTTTGTGGCGATCTACGACGCCGTCGCCGGTGGCACGGGACTTAGTAAAAAGCTCTATGAGATTCAAAAGGATGTGCTTGAAGCCGCCTTGGAACAGGTCTCAGCCTGCACTTGTGAGAATGGTTGCCCTGCCTGCACGGGAGCGGTTTCAGAGCAAGGACAAGGTGCCAAGACCCATGCTCAAGCTATCTTGAAAGAACTACTTATCTTAGAAGATATTCCAAAAGATTGATAAAAGCTTTTTCTTGCCGCTTGAGTATCTTGCGCAAGATCTTATCCGGCGGATGGATGATGCTGCGCCCATCTTTATTGATCCCGCCAATCTCCACCAACATAGCATCGGTCTCCAAACCGTGATAGAAGAAGTTCCGCGCATTGCCCACCTTCGAACTCAGCCCTCTATGCAGGGTGTAACTACCTTTAAAATAGTCCCGCGGCAATTGCTTTGCATAGAAATCTGCAATCTCCTCTAATCTCTCAAAACGTTCGTCCCGATTTTGCACCGCCGGCAAGAATATCTTCTCATTCAAACTCCCCGTTGCCGATGAGTGATAGAATATCGCCAGCTCAAAATCCACCTTTCTCCCAAAGCTGATCACGGCTTGAACCTCAGCCTCCGAAGCAGGCGCAGTGCCCTTATAGAAAGGACTCAGCACGTTCGTCTCCTGATCCAAATCCCAAAATATAGGATAGTTTCTATTCAGATCCACGCCGTCCGTGCGCACATCTAATTTACCGTTTGCATCCGTATCCCTATTATTTTTCCGCTTGATACGTGCCGCTCCATCCACCACCATCTGCCAAGCGTCCGGGTTGATGCTGGGGATAATCCACAGCGTATATTCATCCAAAAGCTTTGCGACGCGCTCTTCTTTTTTCCTTTGCACCAGCCTCCGGCTCAGATGCATGGTGAGCGCAGTTCCCAAAACTTCATCTCCATGATGCTGACCAATCAACAGGATGTTTCGCTCGCCGCTACCCACTTCGATGACATAGATGGGCAACTTCTCTTCCTGAGAAAAACCGATGATTCTGTGGCGAATGAGCTCGGGATTGGTATGACTCAGATTGCTAATCTCTTGCGGCAGGATGCGATAGTTTGGATAGCCTTTGCTCAGGGGATATTGATTGAAGCCCGGATGCGCACACGCGTTTAACAAAATCAGCATAAGAAAGATATAGATCAAACGCGGGCTAAACATCGTCATCTCCCCTCACCAGTTCATGCCAGACCGGAGCTATCTCATCCATAGAAAAGCCTTTACGATATAGCGAGCTAAAGGTCTTTTCCTTTCGCTTATAGGGCTCTTCGTTTTTGTGTTTGTGCAAAAGCCTGACAATTTGCTCTTTTAGAAGCGAAGCAGAAAGCTCGCCATCGCTAAGCTCGGTCACCAATTCCTCCGTGACATCGCTTCCAATCCCAAATTCATAGAGTTTTTGCACCACATAACGCCGGCTTTTCCCTTTTTGCAGATAGTTTTGCACATAAATCTGCGCAAATCGCCGATCGTCTATATATTTCTTTTGGATGCAAAGCTCTATGCAGGGCTCGATTATGGACTTATGAAAGCTGTGTCTTTGCAGGTAGCGACGGCTCTGCAGAGCAGAATGCTCGGCTTTTGCCAGATAGCCCACTAACATGCTCCAAGCGTTCTTTTCCAGCTCCTTTTTTAGCAGTTCCACTTCATCGGGCTCGATCTCTAATTCATCCCCAAATGGAAACAAATGACGGAGGGTTCCGACAGGCAGAACCCCCCACTCAATTTCATCCAAGACGACTATAGAATTTCTCTTATTCTTCGCCCGAATCGTCAGTTTCATCTGGGTCATGACCGCCATCGAATTCTTCGGGGCTGAGCATTGCAATCAATTTATCTTCAACCTCTTGCATGATCTCAGGGTTTTCTGTTAGGAAGGTTTTACTCTTATCCGCTCCCTGACCCAGCCTCACATCACCATAGGCAAACCACGAACCACTCTTTTTGATGATGTCATGATCCACAGCCATATCTAAGAGTATGTCGAGATGGGAAATACCCTGACCAAAGATGATGGGAAATTCAACCGTTTTGAAAGGTGGCGCAAGCTTGTTTTTAACAATCTTTACCCTTGTTCTTGCACCGATGATTTGAGCATCACTGCCGGTATCCTTGATGGCGCCGGCATAGCGAACTTCCATCCTCAGCGAGGAATAGAATTTCAGAGCAACTCCACCGGTGGTGGTCTCCGGATTCACAAAAGCGGGCGCACCGATCTTGATCCTCGTCTGGTTGATAAAGATCACCGCCGTGTTACTTTTGGCAACGATCGCCGTAAGCTTGCGAAGAGCTTGACTCATGAGTCTTGCTTGCAAACCAACGTGGCTATCGCCCATATTGCCTTCGATCTCCTGACGCGGCACGAGGGCGGCAACAGAGTCTATTATCACCAAATCAACCGCTGAACTGCGCACCAATGTCTCGGTCACTTCCAATGCCTGCTCACCGCCATCCGGCTGAGAGAGTAGCATGTTATCCGTCTGAACTCCGAGACGCTTTGCATAGGCAACGTCGAGAGCGTGTTCCGCATCCACAAATGCAACTATCCCGCCTTGTTTTTGACACTCGGCTGCGATGTGCAATGAGAGCGTGGTCTTTCCGCTGGCTTCAGCACCATAAATCTCGATGATTCTGCCTTTGGGAACTCCGCCGATGCCGAGGGCAACGTCGAGGTTAAATGCACCTGTGGGAATAGCTTCCACCTCTTGCAGAGGCTTGTCGCCAAGGCGCATAAGGGTGCCCACACCAAATTTCTTTTCAAGCTGAGAAATTGCTGTTTTTAGGGCTGCATCTTTGTTCTTATCGAGCATATTTCCTCCATTTTTATTCAAATCTATATTGTTCTAAAAGTTTGTAGCGGGGACCGTCCGGACGCAAAAAGCTCTCATACAGGCTCAGTCTATCCCATTTTTGGCTGAAATCTTCTATGGGATGCGAAAGCACTGCCTCCTCAAAATATGGACTCTGAGCTTGTTTCAGCCGCGCCAAAGTGACGTGTAGTTTCAGCTTTTTCTTATCGACTTCCAAGCCGGCATGGTGCATGATCTGCTGCACTTTGCGGCTCAGCTCTTCCAAATATCTATCCTGGGAAGAAAGCTTCAGCCAGAGCACTCGCGGTGACCTGCCGGGAAAAAGCTCATATCCTTCCGCCTTTAGGATTGAAGCGGGATATTTCCTTGCCGCAAGCTCAATCTCGCCCCACAAATCGCCAAGCATGTGATCCGGCGTATCGCCGATGAAATTCACCGTGAGATGCAGGTTTTCCGGTTTCACCCAGTTGATACCGTTGTGTTTTAGCCTCTCAAACCTGAGAAGCGATCTGCAGAGCTCTGCCGAAACCTCCTCCGGAGGCTCCAAAGCCAAGAAAAGACGCATCAGCGTTTGTAACCTATGTCCAAGAGAAATTTCTTGCGATGGCTGATATCCGTGTCGAGCTCCACACCCTTGGGCGAAGAACCGTCTATCACGCCGAGCACACCGCGTCCCTGCTCGGATTGTGCAACGATCACCTCAACGGGATTTGCCGTCGCGCAAAAGATGTTTACCACCTCACGACAATCTTTGACGGCGGGTAAGACATTGAGCGGGAAAGCATTGCGCATCACAATCATAAAGACGTGACCTGCGCCGAGCTTGCGCATATTGTCCACCGCAATCTCGATTAGCTTCGTATCCGTGCCGTCTTTTCGAATCAGGCAAGGTCCCGAAGCTTCACAAAAAGCAAGACCAAATTCCACACCGGGAACGCTATTGACCATAGCCTCATAGACGTCTTCCACTGTTTTAATAAAATGACTCTGCCCCAGGATGATATTGCAATCCTCGGGAAAGTTAAGTGCAACTAATTTCAGTTCCATACAACACCTCGCAAAGCGGATATTATTATTTCAAGCAAATTATTGTGGCTCGGACTGTCAAGGTAAATCAAATCTATCTTGTCTGCTCTGTGATTTTTTCTTGATTTTTGCCTCTGCTTCGCCACTTTTTATCCTTGTTTTCCACTGCTTCCTTACTGGGTTCTGGTCATGATATGGTCATGATGTGGTCATCGCCATGACCATATCATGAGCGGAGCATAAGCGTAACCATATAAGGAAGCAAGGACTTAGGCTCGCTTCGTTTTGTGGTATTATGTTTTCAAGATTTCGTGATTCAGAGTCTATCACCGAGCTAAGTGCTTAGTAAAGCTGGTTTTATCTTGATGTATCGATATGTTTTTCTTGACTTTTTGAGTCTTTTTACTCGCAGCACGCTCCTTATTTAGTGCAGCGATCTACACACTCGGAATCCATTACCGAAGCCGGACACAAAAGGATGTGGATGATAGCTTCGAGCAGAAACACGACAATGAATCGATCGGTCAAACCAATAGCCGCCACGCAAAACACGATATTCACCGCTGTTCGGTCCTATTGGATTTATGGGTGGAGTCATGCTATAATAATCTTCATCAAACCAATCCCAACACCATTCACGGACGTTTCCGCTCATGTCATAAATACCGAGTGAATTGGGGTCTTTCATGCCCACATCACGCAAGATATGAGAGGAATTGCTATAATACCAACCCACGTCGCTTAAAGTATTTGAACCGCTATAGAGAAGATCGGGATAGTCGTGACCGCCACGTGCGGCATATTCCCATTCCGCCTCGGTGGGCAGGCGATAACCATTTGCAGTCCAATCACATGAAACGCTGTCCCAGGCAGGATCGCCGAGCTGTGGAACAATGCCCCAGTCAGCGGGATCGGTGGAGCCAAAGAGACTGTAAACAGGCGTGAGACCTTCGTCCATACTGCGCAGGTTGCAATATTTTATGGCATGATTCCAGCTTACATCATTGACGGGTTTGGCAATATCGACGATGTTGTCAACATCAGGATTGAGTCCCATGATGAGCTGATATTCTCCTTGAGTTACGGGATATTTGCTCATATGAAAAGAGCTAATACTAACTCTGTGCACGGGAAGCTCATGAGGCCAGCCTTCACCGATAGTTCTACCCATGTTGAAGCTTCCCATGGGAACCTCGATCATCTCAACATCCAAATTGATGATGCCTAATCTTTCCACGGTATATGGGCTATAGCTCCAATCCTTTTTTATGGCTATCGCAATAATTTTTGCACCAGAACTAAGCACGAATGGACCTTCATATAGATTTGCATAGGTGCTGGGCAAATTGCCATTGGTCGTGTAATAAATATCCACTTCCTCTGTGGGGCACTCCATTGTCACCGTAAGGGGTGAAAGATAAACGCCGGAAGGTGGATCAATGACCACTTTGGCGGGTTGCAGACTGATAAGCATGCTGGCGGTTTGGCTTGGCTTCCAGTTCTTCTTATATGCTCTTGCCACGAGCCGCGCATTTGCTGTAATCTCTATGTCTTCGTGATATTTGGTAGATTCTTTTGTGGGTGTGGTGCCGTCCAAAGTGTAATAGATCGAAGCACCCTGTGTTGGACAAGTGAGGGTCACATATTTCGTCCCTCCATCAGGGTTTTCGCTTAGGGTTATGATAGGGGTTTCCACTTGGTTCTTGGGCGAAGAAGTGAAAGGGTCTGAGCAAGCTGTTATGCCAAAAATGATGAACAGACTTAAGGTGATCGTGCTAAATAATTTGACTTTTTTCATGTGATTTCTCCTTACTGCGCAGAGCGACACACTCTGAAACCGTTGGCATAACTCGTTGAAAATGGAGTGATATGAATAAAACGATGTGAAACCTGGCAATATGACGGAAAGTCACCCCAATAGCCGCCGCGCAAAACATGATAGTTGCCGCTATCGGGGCCTCTCGGATTCGACGTGGGAGAATTTGCGTAGTATTGCGCGTCATACCAATCCCAACACCATTCTCTGATGTTGCCGCTCATGTCGCAGATTCCCAACCTATTTGCGCTCTTCTCGCCCACAATGCTTGAAGTGCCGCCTGAATTTCCGTAATACCACGCCACGGTATTTATGTCATCTGAGCCGCTGTAGAAATAGTTGGGAGTATTTAAGCCGCCTCTTGCCGCATATTCCCATTCTGCCTCGGTGGGCAAACGGTAGCCATTTGCATCCCAATTGCAGATCATGCTGTTCCAAGCACTGCTACTTTCAGAAGGGGGAACGACTCCCCAGTCAGCGGGATCGGTTGAGCCATTAAGACTGTAAACCGGCGTAAATCCCTCGGCGATGCTGCGTAGGTTGCAATATTGGATGGCTTGATTCCAAGTCTTGTTTTGGGTGGGAACATCCATTTGTATGTGATGGCTAATATCTGCGCCTATGCCTGTCGTAAAGCGATATTGACCGTTAGTGACGGGGTATTTGTCCATATAAAAAGCAGCTATTTCAACGTTGTGAGGGGGATATTCATCGCTCTCGCCTTCCCCCTTGGTTCTGCCCATGAAGAAAGTTCCGCCGGGGATATAGACCATCTCAGAGGATATTTCGCAAACGTTAAAAAGAGCTTCTGTCACCCGAACTGAAGTCCAGTTTCTTCTGATGGCTCGCGCCTTTAACACACAGTTTGAAGTGATCTCAAAAGGAGCTTCATAGAGGATAGATTCTTCGGTGGGGGTGCTGCCATCCAAGCTGTAATAGATCACGGTATCCTCTGTGGGGCACTCAAGCGTGATCGTGGGCGGAGTGATAAAGAAACCGCCGGAGGGGCTGATGGCGACTGATTCAACAAAAAAGCTCTTGTAGAAGCTGGAAACCATACTGCTCCAATAATTCTTTTTGAAACCCTTGGCATATATAACAGTATCCTCTTTTATTTCTATGGGTTCCGTGTATTTCAAAGAATTTTGATTAGGCCATTTCCCGTTATATTCATAACGAATCGTGGCACCTTTTGTGGCACATAACATGGTCAGAAGAAAGGTGCCGTCCTCGTCTTCATCAAGACGAAAGGTGGGAGCCTCTACTTCCTTAATTTCTAAATTAAATATCCGGTCTATGCAGCCCGTCAAAGTGAAGGCTAAGAGCAGTAGGACTAAAGTCGAAATAAAAGGTCTTATCTTTGTCATTGGAAACCACCTCGCGGGTTTCGCTTGGGATTGTCTGATCATCATTGTTGCTTAAACATTGCAGTAAGTTCATTTAGATGGGGGTCTGCAAATATCTAAACAGTTTGTTTATGACGTTTATGCTTCTTTGTTTGTTCATTCTTGTCTGTGTTTGAAGCAAGCATGTCCTCATCAATATATTCTTATGTTTTCATGTCAAGATAAAAGTTGATTATTTTGTCTGTGACCGCCTTTTTTATCCTCGGACCTTCCCGCCTTTTTAGTACAAAGCCTTTTTGGTTTCACTCGCGATCAACCAACAAAAAAATGTGGCGACATCCCTGCCACCACACTAATAAACACACGCTCGGACGATGTTTTAAGAGCTTCTTACCAATCTGAATCCGACAAAGGGATAGCCACGATTGGGGTCACCTTTCTCTCGCCAGAGTATATGCAAAAACTTGTTATCGGTATTGAGCACATTCCCGCCACGGATGACCTTTTGGCTCCCACCTTCAGGTCCTTGAGGATTCACGAAGCTGCTGAGCCCCGAAAGAACACTTTGTGTATGCCAGTCCCAGACCCATTCCGAGACGTTTCCGCTCATGTCATAGATGCCGTAAGCATTAGCCTTTTTGCTGCCCGGTTCCTGCGTTTTACCGCCGGCATTATCTTTATACCAAGCCACTTCGCCTGCCTCGGCGCTGCCGCTATATGCAGTGAAAGCTCCACCTTTGGCAGCATATTCCCATTCCGCTTCCGTGGGCAATCTATAGCCATTTGCCGCAAAGTTGCAAGTGATAACACGCGCTGCACCAATGCCTTTGATGCGATATGCAGGCTCGAGCCCATCGGCTTCGCTGAGTCCATTACAAAAGATCGCGATGTCGTTCCAACTGATATTATCCACGGGCAGATTAGTTCCTACGGTGCTCACATTTGCCGGTTTCATAAATCTATTCCACTGCGCTTGCGTAACCTCGGTTTTAGAAACATAAAAGCCTGAGATGGATACATTTTGTATGGCTTTATTATCCAATCGACCAAAGCCAAATATTCCGGCTTCGACATAGGCAAAATCCGCACCGGGCTTCTTGGGCTGTTTGACCGTGGTAGTTTTACTTTTGTTAGTCGTCTCTTCTCTATATGCATAAGCGCGTCTGGGATCAGAGTTTGCGCCTTCATAGTTTTTCAGTTCACCATAGGTGGTCACCACGGGCATATTCCGCTCGGAGCTCTGCACATCGTTGATTTCAATTGGCTCTTCTTCTGTTTCCTCATCTACCTTGCCGCCTATTTGAAATCCGGTATAGCGAAGTTTATGTTCTCCGGTTCCAAAGATTACCGATGAGATATTTGTGGTAAAAAGCAGCGCCACCAAGAAGAGAATGATTCCCACCAAGGTCCAAAAGACTATTTCCGGCTTGCGTTTCGGCATATTGATTGTTGAATTTGTTGTATCTTCTACCAGTGCCTCAGGAGGCAAGACCGAGAGTTCTGAACCTTCCGCGGGAGGAAGTGCCATCAATGCATCACGAAGCTTTTCCAGCCCCTCATAGCGGTGATTGATGTTCCGATGCAGCGCTTCAGCTAAGACCTTGTTTAGATTCACACTTACTCCGGGAACATGCATGAATTTTGCTACCTTCATTCTGCTTTCGGTATAGAGGCTTTGCGTGATGACTGGAGTGAGCATCTGCGCCACTAATCTGCCGATGGCAAAAACATCTTCGCGCTCATCTACATCCTCATAATCTATTCCGCTAAAGAGAACCCGATAGTCCTCGTCCTCATTTTGCATGATGCCGGAAAGGCTCAAATATGCCAAGGTGAGCCCATATTTACGAATATTTATGGCGGTATCCACCAATTTCAGAGCCATCTCACGAGCCATCTCTTCAGTGAGCCGATCGGGATTTTGTTTCTTGATGTTCTCAAGTGATTTGCCGTGAACAAAATCAAACACTGTGTAGGTAAGTTCCTTGCTGCTTTGAACTTCTGACAATTGAGGAATCTGCTCATCGTGAATCAGTTTAACTTGCGCAAGCTTCATCTGCAAGGCGAAAAGGATGTTTACATTTTCAAAGCTGGAACGGTTGTAAATCGTTAAAAGATACTCTTTTCCATCTTTTTCGACCAAATACTTAATGCCTTCCACATCCTTGTTGATCATCCTCAGAATCTTATAGCCCTGAAATTCGCTTCCGGGTTCGAGGAGCGTGAAATACTTATTCCAGCTCTCTTTTTTCTTCTCAGCTTTTACCTCGGCGGGTGCTTCTACAGGTGATTCTTCAATGATTTCTGCTGTCTCAGTCGCTTCTTTTTCAGCGCTTTGAGACATATCGCCTAAATCTTCACCACAGAAAGGACAAAACTTTGCCTTTTCAGGTATGTTCTTTCCACAGTTAAAACAAAAAGGTGCAGCCACATCAACCTCTTTTTTGGATTATTCTACTTTCTTCGTCTTGCATGTTTTCAGCCCAATCATCCTGCCATTGATGTCAACTTCGGGCAAAGAGCCCTCTTTAAGACGAGTTATTTTGTCACACAGAGTCTCACTTTTGATGAAGTCGCCATATTTCTCAAAAGCAGTAGCGATATCTTCATCAGATACAAATTCGATATAAATGCGGTCCATGATCTCAAAACCCTGTTCTTTGCGGGAAAACTGGATCTTGTTGATGAGTTCACGGGCAAATCCCTCAAGGATGAGCTCTTCATCCAAAGCGGTATCCAGTGCCACAAAGATATCTTTCATTGTTGCAAAGACATAGCCTTCTCTGGGGCGGATTTGAACCGTGAGGTCTTCCGAAACCAAGGCAAAGTTTTCAGCACCGATCTCAAGCTGAAAAGCCTCATCTTTGGCAAATGCTCGTAAAGCCTCCGCTGAATCCGCATTCTCCAACGCCGAGGCGATTTTCTTCATATCCTTGCCAAACTTGGGACCCATGACCTTGAATTGGGGCTTAAGTTCATATTGAACAAAGTCACTACCTTCGGGAATATACTCTATTTCATGGATATTTACTTCTTCTTGAACCAAGGCTAACATCTTGTCCAAAGAGGGCTTCAGCTTATCCGGAACAAACATTTTGCCCAGAGGTTGGCGAATCTTGATATTACTCTCGCCGCGTGCCGTTCTACCCAAAGAGACCACATCGATCACCGCTTGCATATCTTTTTCCAGTGCCTTGTCGATAAACCGCGGATCACAAAGAGGATAGTCTTCGAGGTGAACGCTCTCTTTAGCGCAAAGATTGAGGAAAATCTCGTCAGCCAAATGAGGCACAAATGGCGCAATCAGCTTGCTGATTTCCACCAAGACCATATACAAAGTGCGATAGGCGGCAACCTTGTCTTCATCGAGCTCAAAGCTCCAAAAACGCCGTCTGCTTCGACGCACATACCAATTGGAAAGCTCGTCGATGACGAAGTTCTGAATGCCGCGAACACTACGCGTAAATTCATATATCTCGGTATTTTGCCTCACATCTGTGATCAGGCTGTGCAGCCTCGAGATAATCCAGCGATCGATCTCCGCTTCACGCTCCCATTCATAGGGATATTTCGAGGCATCAAAACCATCGATATTGGCATAAGTTGTATAAAATGAATAGACATTCTTGAGCGTGCCGATGAATTTGCTGTGAACCTCGCGCACTCCATCCACGTCAAAACGCTTCGGAACCCAAGGCGGACTCGCTTCCAAGAGATACCAGCGATTTGCATCCGCACCATATTCTTCCATGAGCTCGATGGGGTCAACGCTATTCCCGCGACTCTTGCTCATCTTCAGCCCTTTTTTATCGAGGATAAGATCGTTCACAAGACAGCTCTTAAATGACGAGACTCCCTTGAAAATCGTGGAAATCGTGAGCATACTATAGAACCACCCACGAGTCTGATCTATCCCTTCCGAGATGAAATCAGCGGGGAAAAGTTCCTTCTCAAAGATGTCCTCATTCTCAAAAGGATAGTGCCATTGTGCGAAAGGCATAGCACCGCTATCAAACCAACAGTCAATGACTTCCGGCGTGCGATGCATGGTTCCTGCACATTTCTCACAGCGCAGAACCACATCATCGATATAAGGCCGATGTAACTCGATATCAGGTTCCACTTCGCCGCCGTCACTCTTTTTTCCACGAGCGCAAAGCTCATGAATACTACCCACGCTGCTCTTGTGTCCACAATCATCACAAACCCAGATATTCAGCGGAGTTCCCCAAAATCTATCGCGAGACAGTGCCCAGTCAACATTGTTTTCCAGCCACTCTCCGAAGCGTTTTTCACCCACGAAAGAGGGAAACCACTTGATCTTGCTATTATTTTCCAAAAGCTGATCTTTGAACAAAGTCGTGCGAATATACCAGCTTTCACGTGCATAATAAATCAAGGGGCTTGTGCAACGCCAGCAATGTGGATAGTTGTGCTTAATCTGCTCTCGGCGATAGAGATAGCCTTCATCGCGCAAGTGGCGAATGATCTCTTTATCCGCTTCCTTAACAAAAACTTTTGCCCAAGGCTCCACGATTTCTTCAAATTTCCCTTCGCCGTCCACGGGATTCACAAAAGGCAGGTCATATTTCACGCCCAGAGTATAGTCGTCCGCACCAAAAGCCGGCGCAGTGTGCACCACTCCCGTTCCATCGGTCATGAGAACATAATCCGCACATCCGATAAACCAGGCAGGCTTATCCACAGGCACGAAGGTGAAAAGCGGCTCATAAGGCCTTCTTTCCAATGACTTACCCACAAATTCTTCCAATATCTCATATTCCCCGTCGAGCGCTTCGAGACGCGCTTTGGCGAGGATGAGATTATAGTCATTATGCCGCACTTTCACATAAGTTTCATCCGGATGAACAGCCAGTGCCACGTTTGAAATCAGCGTCCAAGGCGTGGTCGTCCAAGCTAAATAATAAGTGTTTTCCTCATCCTTGGCTTTGAAGCGGATATAGACGGAAGGATCTTCCACATCTTTATATCCCTGAGCCACTTCGTGTGAGGAAAGAGGCGTGCCACAGGAAGGGCAATATGGCACGATTTTGTGTGCCTTATAGATCAAATCGCGCTTAAAAAAGTCGTTTAAAATCCACCAAACGCTTTCAATATAGTCGTTTTCAAGGGTGATATAGGGATCATCCAAATCAATCCAATATCCCATCATCTCGGTCATCTTGCGCCAGAGCTTTTCATAAGAAAACACAGATGACTTACATTGGTGGTTAAATGCTTCCACGCCATAGGCTTCGATGCTCTTTTTATCGGATAGTCCGAGGCTTTTTTCCACCTCGATTTCCACGGGCAAGCCATGCGTATCCCAGCCGGCTTTGCGCTTCACTTGATAGCCGGTCATGGTCTTATATCTGCAAACTGCGTCCTTCAAAGTGCGGGCAAGAACGTGGTGAATTCCCGGTTTGCCGTTTGCAGTGGGGGGTCCTTCATAAAATACAAATTGGGGTTTTCCATCCCGAAAATCGATACTCTTCTGAGCGAGATCGTGCTCTTGCCAATATTTCTGTATCCGCTCTTCCAAGAGGCGCGGGGATTCTTTTAGATCGATATTCTTATACATTGCTTAGATTTTCTTTGCTCTTCCTGTTCTTTTTGGACCCGGAACGTGGGCTGTTTTCCCCACCGGGTGTGCTTTTTTGTGATCGTATATTGTTTGAGCGGGATGCTCATCGGTCTCGAGTTCTTCCTCTTCGCTCTCTTCAAATAGCTCGCTGAAGTGCTCTTTCAAATCTTCATGACCGCTTACATATTCTTTCCAATCTTCCATCGCAGCATCGAGATCAACACAGCGAGTGCAGAGAACTAAGAGATTTTGTTCGGATACGCCGATCCAGCCGCGCTCATAACATGTGTCGCAACTTCTTTTTTTCCTGTGCTCAGACGCAATCTTCTTGGCTGCATCCAGATGCTTTTCGTCTAATGTAAACATGTCTAACTCCTTTGTTTATGGACATCCTATCTATTACGTATATTGCCTTAAATACACGTAATTCTATCACGTGTGCCAGTATTTTACATCGCACAATTTTGTAAAAGCTTTTTTTGCCTTTTGATGAATATCGTGCTTAACTTTTCTTGCGTCCGCGCGTTGAAGGCTTGGGAGCTTCCTTTTGGGGCTCTTCTTCTGCCGGCTCTTCTGCCTCGCCAAATTCCATCGGCTTGGTGATTGTTGAACGTTTCATCGTCACTTTTACTATAGCCTCAAGTCTGTGCGAGATAATAAATAAGCTCTTATCTCTACTGAGGGCTAACTGTTCTTCAGGACTCATTGCTTCGATTTCTGCCATCTCTACAACACGGTCAATCTTACCGCTTGCTGTATCGACGATCTGAACAAATTGTTTTCTTGTTTGTTTCTCAGCCATGAATTCTACCTCCATTTCATATTTTTCGGGAAATCTATTGATGATATCGAGCACAAACTCAATGTACTCCTTTTTGTGATGCTGATACCACAGCCGAAAAGACTTACATTTTCCCACACGCTCGCACACGGCACATAGCTCCGGGGCCACCTGCCTGTGTTTTCTTATCTCGCATGTATATAATCTTGCTTTTCTCACGAATGACACAATCGGCACAAGCCCCGAACTTGTCAAGCTTTTACTGAGATTTAATGCCTATCCATCTGATTATCGAATAAGCGTTTCATGCTTCGATGATCATCGATTCCCGCCTTGTTTACCAGAGTTCTTCATTTCACTTTTTCATGACTCATCTCTGGTAGAAATTGCATGTTTTTATCATTTCCTTGCAGGCAGCACCTGATTGAAGCCGCCAACTTCTTGCCACCATGTGTCTTGCCTATATATTTCCGCTTAATGTGCGCTTATGATATGCTCATGGTGATGACCACATCATGACCATATCATGACCAGAACCCTCTAAGGAAGGCATAGAAAAGACGGGTGTTTCAATTAAATATTTCATGAAAGAAATCTTTTTTTAGCGAAATATTTGATCCATTTAGTCTGTGCTAAACAGTAAAGATGTGGCAATTAGCCTCATCTAACTGAATATCATGTCAATTAAAGCATATAAAAAATGTCAATAACGCTTGCTTTTCTGAAATACTCGGATATATTTTCTGCAAATTCATTTAACATGTAAAATAGGAGACAAAATGAAAAAGACACTTATTATCTCTATGCTCTTAGTCCTTGGCATTAGCTTTGCTTTTGCACAGGGTAACTACGGCGTCCGTGCAGGACTTAACCTTTCAAATTTTAATGGCGATGGCAATCAAGACAACAAAATTGGCTTCCACGCCGGATTTATGATGGACTATCCGGTTCATTCACTCATCAGAATTCAGCCTGAATTGACCTACACCCAAAGAGGAAATCACAGTGAAGTAAAGCTTCTTGGCACAACAATTAAGACAGATAACCTGCTTCATTATGTTGAACTTCCCATATTCCTCAAAGCCAGCATCGCTTTGGCAAGTGACAATTTCAAGGTTGAACCCTATGTCGGTCCCGAATTTCGCTATCTCGTGAAAGGCACCAAGAAAATCAAAGGTGGCAGCAACGAATCTTCCGGCGATTATGACAAAGATGACATCAACGCTTTTGACTATGGTGTCGGCTTTGGTCTTGACTTTAGAATCAATAGAGACATGCTGCTCGGCGCGCGCTATAGCATGGGCATGGCTGAAGTTTTTAAGAATGCAAACTCCAAAAACACCGCAATCATGGTTAACTTGGGCTATTCCTACTAAAACTTCTGCTAACAGATATCGAGGCTGCTAACTACCTGCAGCCTCTTTTTTTAACTAAACAAACAGCTCATGATTTTGAGAATGTTGAATAAAATAAAGCTTGCCATGATGAAATATTGTATTTATACTTTATTATATACCATGAAATAGGATTCAAAATGGAAGATATAACTTATCACGTAGTTAAAGAAACGGATTATAAAAGGATCTTGGAGCTCTATCGCGCTGCAGGATGGTGGGAAATGGACGATGATCCACGCCACCACGAAAAGGTTGCAAAGATCGTGCAAAACACCTTTTGTTTTGTCATCGCCAAGATAGGTGAAGAAATCGTCGGCATGGGACGCGCCATTTCCGACGGTCATAGCGACGCCTATCTCCAAGATATAACAGTAGATAAAGCCCATCGCGGAAAAGGAATTGGCAAGGGTATCGTCCGCAAATTAGTCAGCTTTTTAAAAGATAATAAAATGCAATGGATCGGGCTGATCTCCGAGCCGGGTTATGAAAAGTTCTACAACGAGCTCGGTTTCTCCGAGATGAAAGGCTACACCCCCTTCCTCTTAAAATAATTATGAAATCAGAAAATAAATTAATGCCGGGTCTGAATGATCTAGAAATCGCACACACCCTTATGTTACAGGATTATCTAAGTAAATATCCCCGAGATAGTTGTGATTATACGACAACCAACCTCATGGCTTGGGGATCGATATATGAAAGCAAGTTTTTGCTCTATAAAGAGCGACTTGTCATCTTCAACCTCCGCTTCAATTATGTCCTTTTCCCCATAGGAGAAGAGCTTGCGCCCGTAGAGCTTAAAGAGCTGGTATTGCTTTTCAAACAGTATTATCCTGAGGCGGAGATGGTCTTAATTCCCCAAGAATATTTAGAAAAACACCCTGATTTTGCTGAACTCTTTGAGGTTTATGAAGATAGAGATTGGTCAGATTATATCTATTCGAATGAAAATATGGTGAGCCTAAGCGGCAAGAAACTCGCAAAAAAGAAGAACCTCATCTCCCAATATCGGCGCACATATCCTGAATTCCATGTGCTGAAAATCACGGAAGATAGGCTGGCGCACATCATGCAATTCACAGAGAAATGGCGTCGTGAGCGAGACTTAGATGATCCCTATCTCAAAACGGAATTCAAGGCAATTAAAAACACCATAGATAATTGGAACAGCCTTCCCACGGAAGGAATCATCATCTGCTACAAAGAAAAGATCTCGGCATACTCCATATTCAGTAAGCAAAATGAAGACATGGCGACGGTGCATTTCGAGAAATTTGACCCATTTATGAAAGGCAGCGCTCAGGTCATCACATGGGAAACCTCGAAGTATCTGCAAAGTCGCTATACTTGGCTCAATCGTGAGCAGGATATGGGTCTGACGGGGCTGAGACAAGCTAAGCTCAGCTATGTTCCGGATCGTCTGGTTCCTTTCTTTGGGTCCGAGCTAAAAGCACAAAAGTAAGTGCCCAAGTAGCCAAGAAAGCAAGCGAAAAGGCGAGAATGCGTTTTGGTCTCGGATTCATAATCATCTGCCAGATCACGGGATAGCCGTCATATTTCAGCCATCTGTTTCTCATGATCATCAAAGTGGGATGGTATCTAACCTCCAAGAGTTTCTCTAATTGAGTTATATAACGCTGATTATATGCCCTGCCCGCCTTGAGTCCGCCTAAATGGTAATAGGCATATCCTCGATAGTCAAATTCCGGAAGCTTTTCCGCTAAGGCATTGAAACCCTTGTCAAAGAGCTCTCCTGCCAGAGGATCGTGGGTAAGATCATGATAGTCATGCAGTTTGATGAGCGTGCCGAGCATGCCGTCGAGAACGAAATATGGCTCTTCTGCGGGATATTCCATGAACCATACGTTGCTATCCGAGAGGGCAACGCTGAGGCCTGCAACGCCGGGTTTTAGGCTATATAGCATCTTTTGGGCAATCAAATATGTGTCTTCATCCCTGTCTGCTGCAGCACGGACGGCGATTGCATTCATCGCCACTGATTGGGTTAAAGCAGATGACCAGGGGGCTTTCAGGTTGTAATCAGGATAATCAAATTTATATTGCATGAGTGCAACGGAGTCGTTCACCACAACGTTGTTGATCAGCCAATTTGTGTGTTTGATAAAGCTCTCATCGCCTAAGCCCGCCTTGCGATAGAGGTTTTGGGTCAGCGCTTCATTTGCAATGAAAAGCGGATTATATTGATTTCCATGTTTGTTGTAATTCTGCATGATAATGCCGTCATCGTCATAGATTGTCACCTGATGGAAGGGGCGTTTAAAGAGTTTGTGGGCTGCCTTGTCGGCAACACTTAGAATCTGGGGTTCCATGACCTGCCAGAGGACACTTACAAAGATTAGGGCAATTGCTAACGAAAAGAATATAACATAGTTACGAGACATTTAAAGCTATTTTCTCCTTTTGAAAATGAAGCTTAGGGCATAGATGAAAGCTTGAACGATTACGATGGTTGCGCCCGTGGGGATATCCAAGACAAATGAAAGATAAAAGCCGATCAGTGCGGAAACTATCGCTGCAATCACAGAAATCACGATGATCCAGCCCAATTTCTTTGCGAGATTGAAGGCAATCACCGCCGGGAGAATCAGTTGAGCGGTGACGAGGATGATGCCGGCGCTTTTAAGATTCAGCACAATATTTGCCGCCAAAAGCAGGTAAAAAAGGTGGTCGATCAGCCCAACGCGGATGCGAAAAACCTTTGCCATCTCGGGGTTGTAGCTCAGATAGAAAAGCTCTTTATAGAAAATCAGGATGAAAAGGATGTTGAGAACGTTCAGGATTCCCAGCGCCCAAACCTCGGAGATGCTGATCAATAGCACGTTGCCAAAGAGATAGCTGGAAAGATCGAAGGCGTAGTTTTTGCTCAGCGAGATCAACACTATTCCCAGCGCCATGGAAAGCGAGAGGAAAATGGTGATGGTATTGGCTTCTTGAATCTTCTCTTTGCGCGAAAGCCAAGAGATCAAAAGTGCCACAATGCTAACGAATATCCATGCTCCAAGCGTGAGATTCATCCCGCTGATCAGGGCTATCGCAATGCCCGCAAAGGCAATGTGTGAAAGTGCTTCGCCCATATAAGAGATGCGTCTGAGCGTCACATAAGGCGCAAAAACTGCCAGCGAAATGCCGCTGAGAACGGCACCGATGAGGGCAACTATTATAAATCCCGGCATCAATAATCCTTTTCAATGAGGCGACTGTGTTCGCCAAAAGTTCTGTCAATCAATTGTTGATCAATGAGTTCCGAGTGATCATGGCAATGCAAAGTCTTGTTCAAGCAGATCAAGAAATTGCAATATTTATTAAGCGTGTGCAGGTCGTGGGAGACGGTGATCACGGTTTTGCCGGCGTCGTTGAGCTCTTTGAGCAGTTCAAAGAAGTTCACCACGCTATGACGGTCTATCCCTGCCTCGGGCTCGTCTAAGATGAGATATTTGCTATCTGAGAGGATGGCGCGAGAGAGCATTACGCGCTGGAATTCGCCGCCGGAAAGATTGCCAATGGCGCTGTTTGCTTTGTCTTTGATGCCCGTGTCTTGCATGATCTTTAGCGCACGCTCGCGGTATTCATCACCCACTCTTTTGCCCCAAGGGATGCGTCCGGCGATTCCCATGAGAACGATGTCAAGTGCGGTGGCGGGGAAGCCTCGGTCATATTCCTCGCGCTGGGGGAGATAGCCGAAGCCATTGTGTTTCAACCAGCTATCACGCGGGGTATTATCAATCAATATCTTGCCTTCACTGGGGTCTTCCATGCCTAAAAGCAGCTTGATCAAGGTGGATTTGCCGGCTCCATTAGGGCCAATTATCGCCGCAAAGACGCCGTCTGGGATAGTTAGATTGATGTCTTTGAGAATGGTGATGCGTCCGGCATGGTATTGAACCTCTTGAAATTCAATCATCGCGGCTTAATCCTCATCTCCGGCAGAGGGAATGGGGCTAAAAGCTTTCTTCATCTCTTGCCAATTTTTCAGCATGAGCTCGGCAATGCTTTTGGGCTGAAAGCTATATCCAATCGGGTCTAAGCTCAGGATTTCCAGCTTATATTCCTTGGCGAGAATCTCGGCAGATTTGGGGTTTTGCTGAGGCTCGATGAATATGCTTTTCACTTTGTGGCTTTGGATCTTTTCGCCTAATTGACTGAGCTGACGGGCGGTGGGCTCTTTGCCGGGCGAGCTTTGCACCCAGCCTAAATAGTCGATATCGTATTCCCGCGTAAAATAGTGGAAACTATTGTGATAGGTCACCAAAGCAGGGCTGTCAAATCCTTTGCGCTCTCTTTTTATCTGCTCATCTGCCTCTTTCAAGCTGCGGGTGAGGGTTTCATAATTGTGATTGACCAGCGGGGCGAGATCGGTAAAACGCTCTGCTAAAATGCCTTTGAGCTTCATGCTGAGCCGCTGCATCATGGAAATCGAAGTCCAAAGATGAGGGTCTGCGCCTGCATGATGATGGTCGTGATGCTCATCATCTTGATGCATCTGATGCTCTCGAACCTGCTGTAAAGAATCGAGAGCAATCAGATCACCAAGAAGCTCGGAAACTACTATAGTCTTTTCCTTTAGGCTCTTCAGGTTTTGCTCTATCATCGCTTCCAAGCCCATGCCGTTGACGATGATGAGGTCTGCCTTGTTTAAGTCTTTGAGATCACTGGGTTGAGGGCTGTATGTGTGAACCGAAGCATTGGGCGGAATGAGCGAGCGAACTCTTGCACCATCGCCTACTAACTCCTTGACCATCAGCTCATAAGGATAGATGGATGTGAGGATGAGCGGTCGAAGTTCTGCTTCTTCTTTTGCTGCGGGATTGCAGCCGCTAATCAGTAGAGCCACGGCAATCAGCATTAAGACGAGCTTTTTCATAAGCCTTTCTCCCATAATCTTTAAATATTCTTTGTTTATTCCATGGTGCGGAACATGTTGGTCAGCGTTCTCACGCCCACGCCGGTTGCTCCGGGACCATCGGTTCCCATGGGCTTTTCCGAAAAGGATGTTCCGGCGATGTCCATGTGTATCCAAGGTTTACCTTGCACAAATTGGTGGATAAATAGGCCTGCGGTGATGCATCCGGCCAAGGGTCCGCCTATGTTTTTGAGGTCTGCCGTTTCGCATTTGAGGAGCTCGTTATACGGCTCGTGCAGGGGCATTCTCCAGATTCTCTCTCCGCTGAGTTCGCTGGCGGCGTGTAGCCTGTCATACCACTTATCGTCGTTGGCGAGCACTGCAGTGAAGTCCTTTCCGAGCGCTGCTACGGCGGCACCGGTCAGAGTTGCGATATCCAGTATGCGGTCTGCCTTTTCCTTTTCTATGGCAAAGTGAACGGCGTCGATGAGCGTGAGGCGTCCTTCGGCGTCCGTATTGTGGATCTCAATGGTTTTTCCGCTCATGCTGGTGAGGATGTCGCCGGGGCGATAGGCATCTGAACCTATCATGTTCTCGGCTGCAGCGATGATGGCGACCACGTTTACCTTGAGTTTAAGCGAGGAGATCGCAGCCATGGTTCCGATCACGGCGGCGGCTCCGCTCATGTCGCTCTTCATGGAAGTCATGCTATTTCCAGGTTTGAGGCTATATCCGCCGGAGTCGAAGGTCAAGCCTTTGCCCACGAGTGCGGTGAGTGAGTTCTTTTTATCCGGGTTGCCCGTATAGCGCATGATGATGAGCTTGGGCTCGTTCTTTGAGCCACGTCCCACAGCGAGGAAGGCTTCCATCTTGAGTCTGCGAATCCTGTCTGCGTTAAACACGTCAATCGAAAGGCCATATTCTAAGGCAACTTTCTTGGCTTGCTCGGCGAGTGCTTCGGGTGAGATAACATTTGCCGGCTCGTTCACAAGGTCACGCGCAAGGATGGTGGAGTCTGCATATATCCTGCCTTCCAAGATGCCGCGATTGAGATAGCGGTTTGTCTTGGCGAAGTAGATGAGATGCACATTCTCCGGCTCGTGATGCTTATAATCCGAGAGATATTTAACAAACTTATAGCTGGTAAGCAGTGCCGTCTCGGCTATGATATGCCCGATAGCCAGCTCAGCGATAGGAAGCTCAAAGGCATAATACAAGAAGATGTTATCTGCTTTGAGGCTGATAGCTTCACGCCAGCAAGATGCCATATATCCTCTTAAAATGGGCTGGGTAAGCTTGTCCTTTTTGCCCGCTCCGCAGAGGATAACATTCTGTTTCTTACCTTTCACAAGGCGCATAAAACTGCGGATGTTTCCTTTGCCAAATTTGAATTCATCAGCATTGATAAACTCATCGATACTGTCATGCAGCGCATCGCTAAAGATGCCCGTGCGTTCGATAACGCCATCCTCTTCGTGCATGATGATTAGGGTTTCCATATATTCCGGTATCTTCCGGCATACATCGATTTTCATGATTGCTCCTTTATTTTCACATTATTATCCGTTAAAAGTCTTCTGATAGGCTTAGATATATCTGAGGTTTTGAGATCTTTGAGAGGTCGCTCTGCCACGAGATGTCCATTTTGAGCACGAAATAGCCGAGATTCATGCGAGGACCGAAGCCATAGCCTAATTTGATATCCTCGAGGCGTCCGTTCTTCACGCCTCTAAAAAGCTTGCTTTCATCCCAAACGGCGCCTACATCGATATAGGCAGAACCACGGATGCCGCCCAGAGTGATGGGCAAAGGAAAGGCCATGGAAAGGTTATCTACCATGGGGAATCTCAGTTCCACGCTGCTCAAGACCTTCTTATTGCCGGCAAGGTTGTAGGACAAAGCTCGAATCCCGCTATATCCACCCAGCGAAAAGCGAGAGGGAGAAGAGCCATGACTATAGCCGCCATTCAGCTTCATCGCAAGACAATAGCGCTTTGAAAAGAGGATGTATTTACGAAAGTCGGCAATGTGGGTCATGTTATCCAGATCGTTCTTAGCAAAGCTCTTTTGCACAGAATATATCCCACGAGTGCCCAGCATCGGCCCCGTTGAGCCATAGAGCGCATTATCAAAGACAAAGCTCACTGCGGGGGTATAGATAAAGCCGTCCACAGAGGCAACATCCTTGATCCACACTCCGCTGTCTATGTTCTGATTTGGCAGATAGTCTAAGTTCAGCCGATAGTTGTAGAACATATTGTCAAACTCCATGCGCATAAAACGGCTGAAAGGATAGCGCAGAGAGGCAAACACTCCGGTCTGATATTGGCGATAGCGATAGTAGTCCCATCCCTCTGGTCGAAGGGCTCTGGCATAGGTCTCATCAAATAGATTAAACACGCCTCCGCCCACATCCAGCCTGTGTTTGAGATAGGTGTATGAGAGCACGACATTAGTCTCTTTGAGGCGGTCTGAGAGCCCGAGATTGATCCCGATTGCATGATCTCCCATGAGATCACTGAGCCCGAGCTCAATGCTTCCTAAAACGCCGTAGGAAGAGGAATATGCCAGCCCGCCCCACACGCTATCCAAGGCGAAGGTCGGACGATATTTCTTGATCTTAGGCGACTCTTCGGAAGGCTCTTGCGGTCTTTCATCCCAAGAATAGTTTGCATGGATGAGATTGCTATCCGGCAAAGAGGGCTCAAAGCCACTAATCCAAGGGCGGCGAATCTCCTGATATGCGGGTTTTGCGCGTGTCGTCTTTTCTTTCTTGCGCGGACCGTATTTGTTCAGAAGTTCAAAGTCTATCCCATCCAAAAGGTCTTGATCAAGCTGCACTTGCTGTGGTTCTGCAGCGTCTTCAAACATGAGATCATCCAGCGGTGAGATGCCGAAATAGATGTCCCACGCACTGTCAAAATAGTTGGAAAGCACCAGATGATCGAGGTCTGAGGAGATATCTGCATTGAAAGTTCCGCACAATAGCTGCGTGAGTTGTGCTTGGACCTTGCGCTGGGGATCAATGAGACGCAGGTTTGAGATGCCGTCCTCGCTGCTCACATAGACTATACGCCCATCTTGCAGATACATAGGCCACTGCGAAGCATGCACTCCGTCCGTGATTTGCCACATCTCTTTGCTGGCGATATTAAGCTCAAAGATGCCGGAAATCAGGTTCCCAAAATAGCCATATTTGCCTATATTATCACCTTTTATGCGCTCAGAACTGAAAACAACTTTGTTTCCATCCGGTGAAAAGCGCGGTTGAGCATCGAAATAGCTGTCATCAGTCAGGCGCGTAAGCTCCCTCTTTTCCAGATCAAAGAGATATAGGTCACACTTGATCTTTTCTTGTCCGCTAAACACGATGCTCTTCCCATCAGGGGAAACATCGAGTTCAAAGATAGCGGTAAGCTCTGGCATCTTAATACTTTCGATGATCTTGCCTTTATCCACATCAAGGATATGAATCCTATCCCCCGTAGAGCTTTTTGCTGCAAATGCCAGCCTCTTACCATCGGGAAACCAGCTCAGATTTGTGCGCCTGAAATAGAATTCTTCCATCTTCCCGCTCTTTTCGCCGGTGATGATCTTCTTTGGCTTCGAGATGCCGTGACTGCCTGCAAGCCAGACGCTGAGCCGTGCCCCTGCATCGGATAGATAGGCATAACGGCTACCATCCGGAGAAAAGCGCGGCGAGAAATTCATATATGAGCCATCTTCTTTGTGGTCGGTTCGCCTCTCAAGTGTTTCTTGCGGCACGAGATGTGAGTTGATCACGGGAAAATAATCCCGCTTGAGCTGATATTTCCAGCGCGATTCCAACTCGTCAAACTTCATCCCAAATACGCGCTTAGTGGATTCTTCGAGATTATTCATCGTGCGAATTGTGTAGAAATACTCGCTAACCTTATCACGCCCATAGACTTCAGCGATATATCCCAGGAAGCTTTCGCCCAAACGATAGGCATAATATCCGCTGCTATAATCCAAGGAAGTAGATACTTCATTGACCACCATGTCCATGATAAACATGTTGTTATAGTCGTCTTCATTGCCGATGGAGAGATATTCCGGCAAGCCTTCTGAAAACCAAAATGGGAAAGATGTGGGACGCAGGTTTTCCACCGCATTCACGATGCGATTGTCCAAAGCGTTCACATAGGCATGAGTAAGCTCATGCGCCAAAAGCTTTTCGAGATTGTAATAGCTACCATCAAAGGGAACAGCCACCCGATTACGCAGGCTCTCGGTGAAGCCGCCCACCCCTTCCGAGAGGAGCGAAGTGATGATATTTGTCGCCTGAAAGTCGGTCTTAGACGAATAAAAGATAACAGGGATGCGGCTAATCAAAGGATATTTGAGATTATCTTTGAGATAGTAGTAGATATCCTCCGCCATGAGTGCGGCTGTGCGCCCAAATTCATCTTCTCCGGCGGGGAAATAAATATCAAAATGCATGGTGCTCAGAGTTGACCAATCCTGAGGCACTGCATTGACCTTGTTCTTGCCGTAGCTCACTGCACCCAAAAGAGTTGCAGTCAAGAGCAACCAGAGAGATATTATCTTTTTCATAAGCTAAAATATGGATATCTTGAGATATTTCTTGGGGTTTGCTTTGATGTCTTCGATGAGCTGATCCAGCTTGTCAACTGATTGCAGGATATTGTTATAAAGCTCATCATCGGTGAGAATCTTGCCCGCGCTACCTTTTCCATCGGAGATGGCATCCACGCTGCGATTGAGTTTTGCGCTAAGCACGCTGAGACTATCCAGGGTGCTATTCACCCTACCCATCGTCGCAGGAGCCACCTTAATCGTCTGCAAGAGATGATCTTGGCTTTCATCCACGAAGAGATTGATGCGTCCCGTGAGTTCATCCACCTCGCCTATCAGCACTGAGAACTCGTCTTTGAGCGAATCGATCCCGCTTTGTGCACTTCTGAGCGTGCCATCCGCTCGCCTAATCAGGCTTTCACCTTGATCGATGATGCCCCCATTTCGGCGGATAGTGAGCAGGATTTCATCCACTTGCGCCAAAGTTTTGCCCGCCTTGGCGATCATCGCCATCATACCGGAGGGGTCTTCTCCGAGCTGTATCTGGCTGAGGTCTAACTGTTCTTTCTTACTTCCCGGCTCGATATTGAGGCTTTTGCTGCCCATGAGGCTGTCCTCTATATAGAACCTACTGCCTTCATATAGAATGATTTGGGTGGAGATATTGCCACTCACGAGAATACCTTGCGGATGTAACACAACGCTCTTGATTCGCCCCGCTTCCATGCCGCGATACATGATCTTATCACCGGTTTCCAGCCCCATCACGTTGGTGAAGAGCACCTTAAGATTTTGCTGACTTTTAAGCTCCAGCCGATTTGTGAGCCAGAGATAGCCAAAAAGCAGGATGAGAAGGATGACCAAAGTCCAGATTCCGGTCTTGATCCTTGTGCTGCGGAGATGTTGATAAAATTTCGCCATAACGTTCAATTCTTTTTAGGTTTTAAGTTTCTTTTTCTCGGCTGCCGGGAAGAGGACATTATTGAGGATCAATCTATATCCCGGAGAGTTTTTATGAAGGTCGAGCACCGTCTCGGGATCACCCACAAAGTGCTGATAATCCTCAGGATCGTGCCCGCCATAGAAGGTGAAAGTGCCTTTGCCCAAATTGCCGTGAATATACTTAACATCTTCCTGACCGGGCACTTCCGCAAGGATGATAACGCTCTTTTTTACTTTGTTGCGAAAGAAAGAGGTGGTCTGTCCCATAAATCCATTCACGATCGCCGTGTGATTTTGGGTGAGCATGGTAGGCACGGGGTCATATTTCGCGGAAAAATCAAAGAGCAAGAAATAGTCTCCTTCCGCCCCACGCATCTTACTATTATCCGTGGCATCGATGTCGGAATATTGATAAATATAAGGATTTGTGGTGAGTTTGAAGTTTTCAAAAGCAAAGCAGCGATCGAAATTCAATTTGCTGTCATAATCCGGATCAATCCCATCGCCATCTATCGCACTATCAACGATATCCACGCCACGAGCAGCGAGTGCAATATCGATGGTATCAGTTGCGGCACACATCGCAAAGAGAAAGCCGCCGGAGACCACATAGTCGCGTATTTTCTCAGCGATATCATGCTTGAGCTGCCAGACCTTTGCATAGCCGTTTTTCCGCGCTGAGGATTCGTTGATGCGAACTTCTTCGAGATACCAGTCCGCATTACGATAGGAGCCATAAAACTTGCCATATTGCCCCGTAAAGTCCTCATGATGCAGATGCAGCCAGTCATAGTCGCTGAGTTTCCCCTGCAAAACCTCATCATCCCAAAGCTTGTCATATTCGATCTCGGCATATTCCAGTGCCATGGTGACAGCATCGTCCCAAGGCAAAGAATTCGGCGGAGTATATACGGCGATCTTGGGCTCTTTTTCCAGCGTGATCACCTCCATATTCGCCTCTTGGATGCTTTGATAGATGTTTGCCACGGTGGAACTTGAGACGCTTTCAAAGCGAACGCCACGGATGTTGCAAAGCGCCACGATTTGAGGGCTATCGGGAAAGAGAAAACTGCCGCCACGATAGTTCAGCAGCCATTTTACCACCATCTCATCTTTGAGCCCGGCAAATGCAATCCCATAAGCCTTGAGGTGGTCGGTCTGCGTTCTATCCATGGGGATGAGAATCTCAGCAGAAAGAAGCGCAAAGGAGAACATAGCTAAGATCATTATTAAGCAGGTCTTAGTCCGTCTTGAGTGAATTCTATTTATCAAGGCAATTCTCCTTATATACTATTTCGACAGATAACGCCGATTTTGTGATAACATCTGATTTTAAGCCCCCTCTTGTCAAGCAAAATCTTTTAGCGGCTTTTCAAATCCACTTTTATGAGGCTTTATAGCACGCAAAATACACAGTTGCAAAACTTTCTATTTGACAAAAGAACAAAGTCACAGCATGGTGCGCGCATGAAAGAAAATTTGCGTAAAAAAACACGTCCCATCAGGCTCGGCGATGTTTTGATCGGTGGTGAAAACCCCGTCAGCATACAGAGCATGCTCAGCGTCAAGACTTCAGATGTCCCCAAAGCCGGGGAGCAAATCCGCCGTCTTGCCGCCGCCGGTTGTGAAATCATCCGCTTTTCTGTGATGGATATAGATGATGCACAAGCGATTACAGCACTTAAAGGCTACAGCGATCTCCCCTTGGTTGCAGACATCCACTTTGACCACAACTTAGCGCTCGCCGCCATAGCAAACGGCATCGATGGACTGAGGATAAACCCCGGCAATATCGGCAGTAAGGCAAAAGTTCAAGAGCTTGTCTCCGCCGCCAAAGACCGCCAAATCCCCATCCGCATCGGTGTAAATAGCGGCTCTTTGCCCAAGGACTTACTCGCCAAATATGGCCACGGCAAAGAGGCGATGGTGGAAGCCGCGCTCTCCCACGTCCACATCCTCGAAGAACTGGGTTTTTATGACATCAAAATCTCTGCAAAAGCCTCGAATCTCCCGCTCATGTTAGATAGTTATCGAGAGCTTTCCCGCCGCGTGGACTACCCCTTGCATCTCGGCGTCACCGAAGCCGGCACCCTGCTTTTGGGCAGCATCAAGAGTGCCATGGGAATAGGCATCTTGCTCAGCGAAGGCATCGGCGACACACTGCGCATCAGCCTCACCGCAGACCCCGTGCAGGAGGTGTATGTAGCGCGCCAAATCCTCGTGGCATTAGGGCTGAGGAAAGGCTTGAATATCGTATCTTGCCCCACTTGCGGCAGAACTCGCATCGACCTCATCGGACTGGCGCAAAGGGTGGAAAAGGCGCTGGAAAACTATCAAGATAGAAATCTCACCGTCGCCGTGATGGGCTGCGCAGTAAACGGCCCCGGTGAAGCACGTGAAGCCGATTTTGGCATAGCGGGCGGCATAGGCGAAGGTCTCATCTTCGCAAAAGGCGAAATCGTAGGCAAATACCCCGAAGATAAGCTATTGGACAAATTGGTGGAACTAATTGAAAAAGTATAATTTTAAGAAACTATGGAGCATCTTTTTCTCCTTTCTGAAGATAGGCGGCTTCACCTTGGGTGGCGGATACGCCATGATTCCTCTGATCAAACGAGAGGTTTGTGAAAAGCAGAAATGGCTTAGCGAAGAAGAGTTTTTGGATGGACTTGCCGCCGCTCAGAGCAGTCCCGGTCCCATCGCCGTTAATATCAGCATCTATTCCGGCTACAATGCGCAAGGCATCCCCGGCATGTTAGTAGCGGTTTTGGGCACAGTTCTCCCCTCTTTTGTAATCATCATAGCCATTGCCATGCTATTTCAAGAATTTGCAGAGCAAAAGGTTGTGCGCAAAGCATTTAGTGCGCTCGAACCCGCCGTGGTCGCACTCATCGCCGTGCCGCTGATCGACATGGCAAAAAAGAGCGGAATCAACAAGCATAATATCTGGTTTCCCTTCATCGCCGCACTGCTCGTAGGGCTGCTCAATGTCACCCCCGTGATCATCATCTTGCTCAGCATCGCTTATACCTTGTGGGAGACCCGTAAATGATTCTACTTACTATGTTTCTCACCTTTTTCAAAATCGGACTTTTCAGTTTTGGCGGCGGATATGCCATACTCGCGATGATACGCCAAGAGGTGGTGCTGATCAATCCTTGGCTCACTCAGCAGGAATTTATGCAAGTGGTGGCAATCTCGCAGATGACGCCGGGACCAATCGCAATCAACGCCGCAACCTTCGTGGGCTATCACAAAGCGGGAGTTTTGGGCTCTTTGGTGTGCACATTGGGCGTGGTAATGCCTTCGCTGATTGTGATGGCGTTGATTACCGTAACTTACATGAAACTCAGGAAGTTAGAGTGGTTTAAAAGGATATTCAAACGCCTGCGCTTGCTCTCTGTGGGACTCATCGGCGCCGCATTGATTATGATCCTCCCCAAAGCGGTGGAAAGCACCTTTGCGCTCGGTGTATTTATCGTCAGTTTTTTTGCAACTTGGCGCTGGAAAGTCAGCCCCTTTACCCTGCTAATTTTCGCCGCTATTTTTGGCGCAATTTTCGGCATCGCCTGAGCATTTTTCCACTGCTTCCTTACTGGGTTCTGGTCATGATATGGTCATGATGTGGTCATGAGCATGAGCATATCATAAGCAGACGATAAGCTGAACCCACTAAGGAAGACATGGCTTAGTAAGCATAATTATCAATCTGTTATGCTCTTGACTTTGGCTACGAAAAGAGTGTTTTAGAGAAATTTAAGCAATTCGCTCAAAGAAAAGTCCGAAAGCAGCTTTTTTCCTCGCTCTTTTTGGGGGTGATTTGCGATTTGCTCGAGCTCATATTTCAGGTTTTTTGAGCTTAATTTCAGGCAAGTGAAGGAGAGTTTTTTCATGGCTTCTGCCGTGTTTTCTTCAATCTCAAAACCGAGGGTCGTGGCAAATCTGATCCCGCGGAGTATGCGCAGGCTGTCTTCCAAAAACACCTCTTCCGGCGCTCGGATGGTTTGAATCTTTCCTTCTTGAATGTGCTTTAATGCACTGCCGGAGGGGTCTTTAAGCTCCTTTGTAAAGAGGTTTAGATATAGCGAATTGATGGTGAAATCGCGGCGCAGATAGTCTTTATCGACCCTTGCAAAACGGGTTTTGGGATAGCGTCTGCCAGATTCATAGAGCTCGACTCTGCTTTGGGCAAGGTCCAAGCTAAAGCTCTCATAAACAAGCTTTGCGGTTGCAAAACGAGGGAATATCTCATAACTCAGTGGCGGATGCCTTCTGTTGAGATATTCGGCAAGCTTTGATGCACCATAACGCTGTTCGATGCAGAGATCGAAATCTCGAAAGTCAGTCTTGCCGAGCTGAAGATCGCGCGGAACTCCACCTACGATCCAGGTTCTTTTGGCAAAACTGCTGCCTTTTAAGAGCTCTTGCATTTGCAAGATAAAGTCATCTATCTTCATATCAGCTCCGAGATTACGGCATTTGAGACAAAAAGAGCATGGGGCTGGATTTTGAGCCTCTTGCCATCGAGAAAGATCAGGGCTTGCTCTGTCAAACGCTTGATTTCTTTTGCTTTTGAGACGAGTAAATCCTCGGCGAAACGCGCCTGATATTCGCCCAAATCCAATCCCTCTAAAAGCCTGAGCCCCATCATGATAAAGTCCGTTCTTTCGCAGGCTTCTTCGTCCTCTATGCCCAAGACTTCGCCGCGGGAGATAAGTGACTCATACGCCGCCATATCTGCAGGAAAATAGTAGCGTCTGCCGCCAAAATATCCCCAGGAAGATGCGCCGAAACCAAGATATTCCTCGCCATGCCAATAGAGTAGGTTGTGGCGGGACTTTTTGCCGGTTTTCGCGAAATTTGAAATCTCATATTGGGCAAAGCCGAAGTCGTTAAGCTTCTGGCGGATTTGGTGATACATCTCTTCTAAAATGCTGTCCTCGGGGATGAGCGGGATGTCTTTTGCCAAGGGCGAATGCGGCTCGATCTCCAAGAGATATGTGGAGATATGTTGGATGGGAAGTGCCGTCAAACTCCGGAGACTATAATCCAAATCATCGATTGTGGACGAGGGGATGCCATAGATGAGATCAAGGGAAAGATTGCTGTAACCATGCTTGTTCAGGAGCTCTATGCGTGGTGGAATATCTGCAGCTCTGTGTTTCCTGCCTAAATAGATAAGTTCTTTATCCTGAAATGATTGCACGCCTAAGGAAAGTCGGTTTATGGGCGTTGTTTTAAGCTCTTGCACATAGCTTTCTGTGATCATCAGAGGATTGATTTCGAGGGTGATTTCGCAGTCGTCAGAGAGCGGCAGACCTTCTAAAATACCGTTGGTCTGCTCGGTGCTGAGCAAAGACGGAGTTCCGCCCCCAAAATATACACTTTTTAGCGGACGCGAAAGCAGCTCACGACTTAGCTCTTTTTGGCGCAAGATCAGTTCATAATAGTGCCTAAAAGCTTGCTTATTAAAGGGCTGTGAAAAGAAGTTGCAATATGGACAGCGCGAAAGGCAAAAGGGAATGTGGAGATAGAGCCCTAATGCGCGCGTCTGAAAACTCTGTTCCACCTTACATGCGGGCTGTCGTACAGCTTATTGTATTCTATGCCTTTAGACCAAAATATCAGCCACGGAGAGCCGGTGATATCTTGTCTGTCCAAAAATCCCCAATAGCGGCTGTCTTCGCTGACATCGCGGTTGTCTCCCAAAACGAAGTATTTGCCTTCGGGAATCTGAATGGGGCCGAACCAATCTCTATTGAAAATGTGCTTGACTTCGGTGGAGTCGCTCTGCACTCTATACGGTTCATACCACGTCATATAGGACACGTAGTCTATAGCTCCTTTTTCAAAAGTTCTATCTGTGATCACCCTCGGCGCAAGCGGCGGACTGGGATATGCCTCGCCATAACATTCATAGCCGCGAGTGAATTCTTCGCCATTGATATACACGGTTTTGCCTCGAAGCTCCACGATGTCCCCCGGCATGCCAATCACGCGTTTTACCACATTTTTACGGGCATAATAAGTGATGTGGAAAGCAGTGAGCGGGAAGCGGCTAAAGGCCTGTTCTTTATTAATATAAATGGGGTCAAAAAGTTTGATAAAGTTGTGTTTATAGCCCTCATGTTCCGGAGTGTTTTCCTCGATCTTGGGATAGCGGAAAGTGACGATATCCTCGCGTTTGGGGTCGTTGAAGAAGTATTTCATCTTGTTAGCCACGAGAAAATCGCCGGTGAGCAGGGTCTTTTCCATCGATGAAGAGGGAATCATAAAGTTTTGGAAAGTGTAGTTACGGATGATCATTGCCACTACAAAGGCAAAGAGAATTGCCTCTATCCAATCTTGTAGCTGAGGTTTACGACGACGGAACTTCTTGCCCTCGGGAAGCGGGGTCAAGCTCAGCTCTGCCTCTTGTTTTCTATTGGGTTTTACTTTTGCTGCCATTAAGTTTCCTTATATCCTTGCTTTCATGTTCATTACATCAGTCTTTTATGAGGTTCTCGTGTCAAGCTTATTTTGCTTATTACTGAAACGTCGGACAATTCCGAGGACAATCCCGACAACAATCAGGAGGCTGGTGAGCAGGATGCCGATGAGGCTGAGTTTGCTACTCTTAGAGTAGCTTTCCGGCTCGAAAACAAGGCGTAAAGTGTTCTCTCCGGCAGGAACCACAACTCCGCGTAGAACGTGATTTACAGGATGGATGGGCAGTTCTTGATTGCCGACAATAGCTTTCCAGCCGGCGGGATAATAGACTTCGCTGAGCACTAAGAGCGCGTCATTTTCGCTGTGATAAACATATTCCAGCTCGTGCATTTCGGCGATCGTTTGGCGAACCGCTGCATTTACCGGCTGTTTGGAGATGGGGAGCTTTTCTTCGACGATCGCCGTGTGGGCGGGATCAAAATCGGAGCTTGCCAGCATTCTTAGCACTGTCTCAGACTCCTCTGCGAGGCGTATTTCGGCGGGGAACCACGCTCTGGGCATGACGTCCCTATTTTCATAGATCACCATGTTTTCGTCGTGATAGACCCTATCACACATGCTCAAATCCTCATCATTGGGGATGCCTAAAGGAAGGAGAAAATATTTGGCGTTTAGCATGTTTAAGATGGGCGTGCGAAGCTCTTGCGGCTCTTCTTGCAAAACTCCGCGGAGATAGCGCATATATTCGCCATCGCGGTCTTGATTGCCGTTGATCAAGCCCAAAATGTCGTCATAGCGTTTGAGCTTTGCGGCTGAATATCCGTCCACGGTTTGATGGTGATATGCCCATTCACCGGCAGGTCTAACTTGCCCCATATTAAATGGATAGATGCGATAGTTATCCTTGTCTCTGAGCAGGAATTCATCGTAGTTTGTCTTGCTGAAATGTTGCTCAGTCCGGTTCGAGAGTGGATAGAGGGTCTTGAGATGCTGTCCGGTATATGGCCAGAGATCAACAAAGCAGATCAGGGCGATGAGGATGATAAAGACTTTGCTTTTAAGCTTTTCAATCGTGTGTAAATATGCATTTCCCATGCTCACGGCGGCAAACATCAGTGCAAGAAATCCGCTCTTATAGAGTGCATCAAGGCGGACGCCGCGTAGATGATTTAGCTGAGAAAGAGCGTTTGCTTCCTGATAGCGGGCTTGTTCCACAGCGGTAGTAAAAGGAAGTCCTGCAAAAAACTTCTTGGCAAAAAGCAGCCAGAGAATATAGACCGCACCAATGCTCCAAAACGCAATCTTATAGCGCCTTTTCCAAACTTCGTTGCCTCTGTTTTCTATCACGGTTTTCAGTCCTAAAGCAGCTAAGATCACCATGTTGAATTGCAGGATGACCAAGCTCATGGAGGGCACGCGGAACTTGTTGAAATAGGGCAGATAGTTCAAGAAAAGGTCTGAAAGAGCGGGGGTTGCGCTGCCGAAGCTAATCAGGGTGAAGAATGCGCTTGAAACCCAGAGGAAGATGGACAGCTTGCGATCACTTGAAAAAAGAGCTAAGACAGCAAAGAGCAAGACAACTAAACCAAAGTAGTTATATACTTGCGTGAAAGGCATATAGCCCCAGTAGTTTTGATTGATTCCGCCCCAGAATTCCGGAACGATGAAGCCCAAAATCTCCTTGGGATGGAAGCTCCAGCCTTGGGCATAAGCTTTGTCCAATCCCTCAGTGCCGCGCATGGTGTGCTTGCTGTATTCCATCGTGCTCATATATGGGTTCATCACCGCAAGTGCCGTGAGCCCAAAGGCAAGCAGGATCAACAAAGTCCATATCCCGAAGTCTTTTAGTTTCTTAGCTTTAATGGATAGAATCAGCTCATAAATCCAATACATTCCCAGAAATAGATAGAGGTAGTAGCTGATCTGAGGATGATTCTGTCTGAGCTGAGCGATTAGAAATGTCGCAAAAAGTCCTAAGGAAAGCATGCCGGGCTTTTGCCTCAGATAGATCAATCCCCAAAAAACCCAGGGGACATACATCATCGCCATGAATTTGGTGTTGTGCCCTATCTCCAAAAGCCCTACCCAATGGCAGGAAAAGATGAAGGCGATCGCCGCAAAGAATGCCATGAAATCGTCCATCCCGAGCTGACGGATGAGCAGAAACATCCCTATTCCGCCCAAGAAAAGCAGGAAGATGCGCCAGTTCATCAGTTTGTCGGTGATTTTGGTGATGCTTTCTATAAAAGGATAGCGATTGGGGAAAGAAATCATATAAGAAGGCATCCCGGAGAACATGTTTTGCGTCCAAAGCGCACGATCCTTGTGGCTTGCGTTATAGTCTATGATGCTCTTTGCAGCACCTTGCCATTGCGTGATGTCGGATGCTTTCGGCTCCATATTCTTGTAGGCAATGGGAAAATATATCACGCTGAGTAAAGCGAAAATGATGGCTATAAATATCCACGGGAGATACTTTTGAGGCAATTCAAAGGGAGCTTTGCTCACTGCACTCTGCTTTGGTTCAACTTTTGGATTGACTTTTTTACGGCTCATAAAATCCTCTATCTATATCTGTATTGGGATTCAGTTTATTTTATAAGCCCTTATCAGTCAAGTAAAACAAGGAAGTGTGAGATGATATTTACATACGAAAAGAAGATTTATGGCTATGAATGCGATATTTATGGGCACATGAATAATGCCAATTATCTGACAATGTTGGAAGCTGCGCGCAGTGAAGCTCTCAGCGAGATGGGAATGCCGGTGAAAGCATTCTTGGAGATGGGGATACAACTCTTTGTTCTCCGCTATGAATTGGACTATGTCAAGGCGCTGATGTTGGAGGATACCGTCAGCGTTAAGAGCTGGTGCTACACCATGAATCGGCTGAAAGGTTTTTGGAAACAAGAGGTCTATAATAGTGCCGGCGAGCTGTGTTTCAAGGCGCAGGTTATCTTTGTGCATGCTTCAGAAGGCAAGGCAAAAAGGCTTCCTGTGGATGTTTTTGAGCATATCAATAGCTTTGTTGAGCCGACTCAGGAAGGCTGATCTTATCCTCTTTATCTCAAAGAAAAAAGCCCGCTGTTTGTTCGTTCAAATAGCGGGCTTAATGCATTATACTATTGTTGTTTAGATGTCATTATCGATGATGATCTCGAGGTCTTCTTCGACGATGCTCGTGCTTTCTATTGGCTGAGTTTCTTCAATCATAATGGTCTTTGGCTTGGGGGTATAAAGCCCTTCAATGCGGGGCGAATATGCCACGATGAAGCCGCCGAAAACGATGGAGACCATGCTCATTAACTTGATTAGGATGTTGATGCTGGGGCCTGCGGTGTCTTTGAAGGGGTCGCCAACCGTGTCGCCGACGATGGTGGCGTTATGGATATGCGAGCCCACTCCGCCAATCGCTCCGGTTTCTACATATTTCTTGGCGTTGTCCCATGCGCCGCCGGCATTGTTCATCATCACCGCCATCACAAATCCTGTGCTGAGCCCGCCGATGAGAAGACCCAAAACCCCTGCTACGCCGAAGATTAAGCCGACGATTACGGGGGAAACGATGGCAACTAAGGCGGGGAGTATCATCTGCTGTTGGGCGCCTACCGTGGAGATGCGTACGCATTCGGCATAGTCCGGCTTGCTCTTGCCCTGCAAGATGCCGGGGTCACTGGTGAATTGACGTCGCACCTCTTTCACCATCTTGCCGGCTGCTCTGCTGACCGCCTTGATGGTGAGTGCAGAAAATACAAAGATCAACATGCCGCCGATAAAGACTCCCACGAGGAACTTGGGATTCAAGGGGTGCACCTGATAATATTCGATGAATTGCAAGAGCGAGGCATTTTGAGCTTCGACCTTTTGCACTACTCCGCTAACCGTGTATTCCAAGATCTGCGGCTGTCCGAGCTTTGCGCCCAACATGGCAAATCCGTCTCTCACCTTTTCGAGATAGGCGGCCAAGAGAGCCATCGCCGTGAGCGCAGCACTGCCGATTGCAAAGCCTTTACCAATCGCGGCGGTGGTGTTTCCAACCGAATCCAAACTATCTGTGCGCTCTCTGACTTCTTTGGGGAGATAGGACATCTGTGCGTTGCCGCCGGCGTTGTCGGCAATGGGTCCAAAAGCGTCCATCGCCATGGTCACGCCCAAGGTGGCGAGCATGCCAACGGCTCCGAAGCCTATCCCATATAAACCGAGCTCCACATGCTCAAATCCGCCGGCAATGATGAAGGATATCACAATCCCTACGCCGATGATGAGAACGGGCGCAACCGTGGAAAGCATGCCAACGCTTATCCCTTCAAGGATCACCGTCGCCGAGCCATATTCGCCCTGTTTGGCGATATTGCGCGTAGGTTTATAGCTGTGGGAAGTCCAAAGCTCCGTGGTGAATCCGATGAGAACTCCTGCCAAAAGTCCGATGAAAGAGGAGAAAAACACTCCCAAATAATGCTCGGAAGGAAGGAGAGCTTTGCAGAGGAAAAAGGACGCTATTGTCGTCAATCCAGAGGAAACATAAACGCTCTTGTTCAGTGAACTCATGAGGTCTTTCATGCCGGCATTTTCTTTGGTGGAAACAGAATAGATGCCGATGATGGAAAAGAGTGCACCAATGCCCGCGAGTATGGCAGGCAGGGTGATGAAAGACATCATATATTGCTCGATTGCAGGATTGGCGTGGGAAAGCTGAAGAACAACGCTCATGCCAAGTGCGGCTGTGGCGAGAATGCTCCCAGCATAGGATTCATAGAGGTCTGCGCCCATTCCGGCGACGTCGCCCACGTTGTCACCCACGTTGTCTGCAATCGTGGCAGGATTGCGAGGGTCGTCTTCGGGGATGCCTGCTTCCACTTTGCCCACGAGGTCTGCACCAACGTCTGCGGCTTTGGTATAGATTCCACCACCAATTCGGGCAAAGAGAGCTTGGCTGCTTGCACCCATGCCAAAGGAGAGCATCACAACCGCGATGTTTTGCAAGCTATAGCCAATCCAATTGAGTGCAAAGAACCAGACACTGAGGTCTAAAAGTGCGAGGCCTACAACGACGAGACCCATCACTCCACCGGCGCGGAAGGCAACCTTCAAACCTTTGTTCAGACTATCCGAACAAGCCTGTGCCGTGCGGCTGGAAGCCAAGGTCGCTGTGTTCATCCCGATGAGTCCGGCGAGTCCGCTCATTACGCCTCCGCTGAGGAAGCCCCAAGGGATCATCACGTCCAAGACCTTCAACCCATAAGCCATAAAGAGCAGGATGCACAAGACTACGGCAAAAAAGATGCCCACACCTTTGTATTGCTGAGCAAGATAGGCAAAAGCACCCTCACGAACAAAACCGGCAATCTCTTGCATGCGGGGATTGCCCGGATCGCGCTTGAGAACGCTCTTAAACAAAAAGTAAGCAAAGATCAATGCTGATATTGCACCCAAAGGCGCGATGTACCAAGTTGCCGGTAAATTCGGCATAAAAACCTCCCCTTTCTTCAAAGGTCATATAAGTCTGATTATTCTTTCGGCAAATGTCAGACTTTGGCTTTAGCATAGATTTGTCAATGATTTTCTTGTTCTTGCCTTTCAAAGATTTGGTTTAGATAGAAAAAAGGTCGGAACTGATGCCCCGACCTTGATGATGAGTTGACTTTTATTAAGGTGTTTATTTCACATGGAAGTTATCGATAAACTGCTGCAGAATCGCCGCCCTGCTGGGATGACGCAGTTTCTTCAGTGCCTTATCTTCGATCTGACGGATGCGTTCACGCGTCACTTGGAAGATGTTGCCAACCTCCTCAAGGGTGCGGTGATAGCCATCATCGATGCCAAAGCGGAGGCGGATGACTCTCTCTTCACGTGTGGTGAGAGTGGCGAGCACTTCATCCACTTGGCGTTTGAGCAGGCTGCGCTCGGCAAGGCGTTCCGGCGAGATGATGGTTCTATCCTCAATGAAGTCTCCCAAGATGCTGTCTTCGCTATCGTGCCCGATGGGCTTATCCAAGGAGACGGGCTCTTTGGAGATGGAAAGGATGTTTTTGACCTTCTCAACCGGCATGTCCAAGACTTCGGAAATCTCATCCGGATAGGGCTCGCGTCCCAGCTTTTGCATGAGGCGACGGCTGGTGCGGTTTATCTTGTTAATAGATTCAATCATGTGCACGGGAATGCGGATGGTGCGGGCTTGATCGGCGATTGCGCGGGTGATGGCTTGGCGTATCCACCACGTGGCGTAGGTGCTGAATTTGAAGCCCTTACGATAGTCATATTTCTCCACGGCACGCATGAGACCGGTGTTTCCTTCCTGAATGAGATCCAAGAATTCCAGCCCACGATTGTTATATCTCTTGGCGATGGAAATCACGAGGCGAACGTTTGCCTCAATCATCTCATTTTGGGCTTTCTCTTTGTCGCGCTCGGCACGGTCTATCTCTTTGAGGAGGAAGATGAGCTCACTGCCCGTCATCTTTGTTTCAAGTTCCACGCGGCGGATCTTACGACGAGCGTTCTTGATCTTGCGTAGGGTTTCCACAAAGATGTTGGGGTCCATGCTGGTCTCTTCACGAACTTCATCAAAGTCTTCATCGCTCTTTTTTGCTCTGCGTCCGTAGGTGCAGATCTCATCGATGGTATAGCGTTTGATGCGAGTGAGTTCGTTGATAGAGTTATAGCTCTCTTCGATGCGTTCCACCAAGCTACGGATGCGATAGACCATACGTTTTATGAGCTTGTCGTTGTAGGAAAGGCTCATAAAAGTGTCCACGACTTCTTTGCGCAGAGCATCTATCTCTTCCTGTCTGCTGGCGGTTCCGGTGTCGTCGAAATCACAGTTATCAAGAATGCTGCCCACCTTATCCAGTGTGCTTTCATTCTGTTTGAGGATTTCTTTAAATCTCTCGATTATGATAACATCCTGGTTTTTGTCTATCCAGGTTCCGATATCGACCTTAAAGATCTGATCCAGGCGAACCCTACGCTCGCGATAGCGATGGAGGAAGTTATACATCTCCCTCAGCGTAGAGCCTGATTGAAAGACATTTTGATTGATCATCTTCTGATAGGTTTCAATCTTTTTGGCTACTCGCACCTCTCCTTCTCTGTCCAACAGGGGCACTCTGCCCATTTCCCTCAGATACATCCTCACAGGGTCGTCATAAAATCGTTTGGACTTAAACTTCTTTGGTGCAGTAGGTTTGCGGATTGAAGCTCCGCCTCTGGTGATCCTTTTTTCAGTTTCGTCGATGATCTCAATCCCATCCTGGGAAAGGTCAAAGATGATGTCATCCACCTTATCCAGGAAAAAAGGGCTGCTTGGCAGGATATCGTTGATTTGTTTGAATGTAATATACCCAGTTTCCTTGCCCAGATCGATCAGTTTCTTCAAACATTCATTATAGGTAATCATCAATGCTCCTTGGCATGTTCTAAAAAAAGAGTTTCCTTACTACTTTTTTGGTCATTTTGCGATATTCTAAAGTTAGCTTTTCCTTCTTTTTGAGTAGGTCAAGATCGCTTGGGTTGGCGTTAATTTCATTATCAAGCTCCGCAATATCCCGTTCCATCTTGTGAAGTTTGAGATCACGAATCATGCTCACTAATTTGACATCCTGTAAATCTTCAAACAACAACTCAGCCAGACTATTCTTAATTTCGTCATTATCTATCTCATCCAAGAGTGCTGCCGGCTCAAAATGTTCCTGATTGGGCAACGCCTCGGTCAACAATGAAAACAATTTTTGCATCGTCTTATTATTAAAATAATCCACACTTAGCTCGTTGGCAAGTAAATTATAGCTTTCTCTGTCTTTAAGCCCAAGAATTATGACCATTTTCTCAGTTTCCATCCCTTTGGGACTGCTTTGAAGCACGGTCTCTTCTTGAGTTTGCCTTTGTGCGCCACCTCTTCGCATGGAAGCAAAGAGCGCATTTTGTGAGACGCCGAATGCCTCGGAGATGTCTTTGATCAAGAGCTCCTTACGGATGGGATCGGAGAGCTCGCGCAATGCGTCTAAGATTAGCTGAATCCTCTCCTCAGTGGACTCTTCAACTTCTTTTGAGGTCGCCATATAGGGGATGAGTGAGGGCGCATCGTCGATGATCTTTTGCAGCTCTTCTTTGGAATAATTGAGCAAATAGCTATCGGGGTCTTCGCCTTTGGGCAAGATTCCCACATTGACCTGCATGCCCTTGGAAAGACAGATAAGTCCGCCGCGCACAGCCGCTTTGACTCCGGCATTATCGGCATCATAGAGCATCACAACTTGCTGTGCAAAGCGATTCAGCAGATATATTTGCTCTAAGGTCAGTGCCGTTCCCAGCGGGCAGACGACATTATCAAAGCCGCTTTCATAGAGCCTGAGGAAGTCGAAATAACCCTCAGCGACGAGACTATATCCCTTTTTACTGATGTTATATTTGGTCTTATGAAGCCCATAAAGCTCGTTGCCTTTGGTATATAGCTCGGTCGATGGTGAATTTATATATTTAAATGAATCCCCCTCGCCCATGAGACGCCCGCCAAAAGCGATGACATCACCGTTGCTATTGTGGATGGGAAACATCAGTCTATCCCAAAAGAGGTCGTTCATCGAGCCGCCGCTATCGCGAAATAGCCCGCTTTCTTTGAGCAAATCTACGCTATAATTCTCTTTCATAAGGTGATTTGCCAGCGAGCGGCGCGACGCCAGAGCATAGCCCAATTGCAGTTCCTTCGCCGTTTCCGCACTTATATGCCGCTTTTCGAGATAATCCAGGGTGCTCTGCCCATATCTGAAAAGATTGTCGGCAAAGAACTCGCCTGCACTCTTATAGACCGCCAAAAGCTTTTGTCTCTTGGTGGATACAACCTGCGTCTTATCACGATCCGGAATCGCAATCCCCACTCTTGCCGCCAGCTTTTTGACCGTCTCGATGAAGCTTAATTTCTCATAGTCCTGAACGAAAGTGAAGACATTTCCCCCCTTGCCACAAGCAAAGCATTTGAAGATTTGCTTGGATTGGCTCACGTGCATTGAGGGACGTGTGTCGTTGTGAAATGGACATATCCCACGCCAATTTGCGCCGACATGTTTCAGCGGCACATAGCTTTGCACCACCTCAACGATATCGTTTGCCTGGCGTATCTGATCGATTAAACTTCTATCCACTTTTCTCCTTTAGATCGTGACTATGCTCACCCCGTTTCCTCCCTCAAAAGGCGGCGGAGTGTCTATACTTTTGACAATGCTTTTGCGACGCAGATAGTCGCGAACTTTCTTGCGCAAGACGCCGGTTCCTTTGCCGTGCACAATGCGCAATCTGCTGAATCCACTGAGCGCAGCATTGTCCAAAAACTCATCAATGAGAGGCATCGCCTCGTCGAAGGTGAGTCCCAAGAGCATGAGCTCCGTGGCAGGACGAACCTTGACTTCGCTGATGCCGCTGACCACCGGAACTTCCGTCTTGGCTTTCTGTTCGGATTGAAAGAGGTTTTCACGCGCAGTTTGAACGCTGAATCCGTTGATATCCACAGTTGCGTTCTTAGCACTGATTGCCGTGATCACTCCTTCGGCTCCGAAGCCTGCAACCCAAGTTCTATCCCCGGGCTGCGGGTTTGTCAGGCGAGAGCGGTCTTGTGCATCGAGACTATCCATCTCCTTTTGTAGCTTCTCTGCCTGCACATTTATATCATGCAATTTTCTTTCCGAAACTCTTTTTCTTTCAGCCTTTTCCAGCTCACGAATGCCGCTGATCTCTTTATTATAGAGCTTTTGAAAAGAGATGAGCTCGTTTTGCAAGTCACGCAGATGTTTTTGACGCCTTGCTTTGAGTTCTTTTTCCCACTCTTCTTCTTTGGCTTCGAGCTCCTGCACGCGCACTTGCAAGTTACGTCCGCTGAGTTCATATTGATATATCTGCTTACCCAATTCTTTGCGCTGTTCTTGCAGAGTCTTGATCAATTGACCGAACTCCAGATTCTGGCTGCCGGATAGCTCCTTTGCACGCGTAATCATCGCCTCATCCATGCCCAGCGATGCTGCAACCTCGATGGCATAGCTATCTCCTGGGATGCCAACCGAAAAGCGATAGGTGGGCACCAGCGATTTCATGTCGAACTGCATGGAGGCGTTCACGCAACTGTCATTTGTTTCGGCAAAAACCTTGAGCGCAGTATAGTGTGTCGTCACAATCCCTTTCGCACCGAGTTCTGCCAGCCTTTCCAAGATGGCTTGAGCCAATGCCGAGCCCTGTTGAGGGTCCGTCGCCGCCCCGATTTCATCGATGAGAATGAGGCTATTTTCATCCGCTTTTTGCAGCATTTTGCCGATCTTATCCAGATGCGAACTGAAGGTTGAAAGCGCATTCTCGATGGACTGATCGTCTCCGATATCGGCATAGATGCCTGTGAAACAACCAATTGTGCTCTCCTCATCTGCCGGCACGGGCAAGCCACTCATCGCCATCAAAGTGATCAAACCAACCGCTTTCATCAAGACGGTCTTACCACCGGTATTCGGCCCGCTGAGCAGCATGAGATTGTAGTCTCCGCCCAGCTTTAAATCAAAGGGGATCACCTCGTGATAGCCTCTCTCCCCGCTCTCCGCATGCTTTCTGAGTATGAGCAGCGGATGCCTCGCCGAGATCAGATGCAGCTTTGCCTGATGACTCATCTTTGGAACATTTGCCCGGATGAGATTGCAAAGCCGCGCCACACCGTAGAGGAAATCCAGATCAGCCATGACCTTCATATTTAAGAGAAGCTCACGCTTTTTGCCGCGAATAAAGAGGGAAAACTCGCTTAATATCCTGTGAACTTCCCGCTTTTCATCTTCTTTGAGCAACTGCAATTCGTTGTTGAGCGGCACCACTTCCGCCGGCTCAATGAAGACTGTGGACTTACTCTGCGAACGGCTCAGGATTATTCCTTTCACCGCCGGCGCCGAGCTTTCACGGATGGGCAAAACGTAGCGATCGTCCCTTTGCGTGACAAATTTATCCTGCAGATGGCTCTCCATGCGAGGCTCATTCAAGAGACTTTGCATAGTCTTTTGGATGCGCCCGCGCAGTGAATAAAGCCCGCGCCTGATCTTCTTTAGCTCCGGCGATGCATCGTCTTTGACCTCACCTTCGAGATCGAATATACGCTGGAATCCCTGCATAATCTCGGGGATGGCAGTAAGTCTTTTCACTATCTTTTTAGCACGCGGCAGATCGTCAAAAGCAACCTCTCGCTCCTTGATCCGGCATGCTAAATAAGCATTTTGGGCAAAGAGGAAAAACTCTTCCCAAGTGAAGACGTGATACTCTTTTTCCTCAAGATAAGGCTCAAGATCGGCGAGGTCTTCAAAAGTGAATTCCAGTCCGCCTTCGAGCACGCTCTGAATCTCGGCAATCAAAGCCTGAGAGGCGTGCATCTCCTCCACACTCGGCAAGATGCGTATCTCATCGCACTTTACTTTGCCTAAATCACTCTGACAGCGCCGCCTGATCTGCTCCTGCAGAATGGCAAATTCAAGGTCGGTCATTCTATCGGGTCTTGGGCTTCATATTTTTGCGGCATCTTGATATATTTTAAATGACTATCAAGCTTGAGAGTGTTAAACACATCCTCTTTAAAGATGTCAATCCCCGCATAAACCCTATGATTTGCACCGTCTTTCAATGGATCGGAAAGCTTTGGAAAATAGTCCAATGCAGACATCAAAATCATGATGATGAGAATGCCGTTGATGAATCCCAAAACCCCGCCTACCAACCGATTTATCCAGGTAAGCCCGATTGCCTCGACAAAACGATTCAAAATCCAAGTGACAAAGCGGATTACAACCACAAACAAAACGGCGATGAGAATCACGGATATGATCGCAGCTAATACCTTGCTCTGATTGTATTTGAGCATTAGCTGACTGGCCAAAAGCGGGTAGTAGTGACCGATGAGAAAAAAGGTCAGAATTCCACCGCCCAACTGCACAATCGCTCCCACAAGTCCGCGTCGAACCCCCAGAAGGATCCAAATTGCTAAATTGATGAGAATAATCCAATCGATTAAGCCCATAATAAACCTCTTTTTTTGTCAAAAAGCAAACAGGGACTTGTGATCCCTGTCTGCCATATTATTCATACTTTTGAGATCAAAGCAACGAAGCTTATCTCATGTAACGCTGCATCCGGCGCTGGGCCTTCAGCATTTTGCGACGAGCTGCGTTTGCCAAACGTTTTTTGCGCACGCTGGGCTTTTCGTATGCCTGATTTTTCTTTATCTCCGAAAGAATTGCGGCTTTCTCGCATTTCTTCTTAAAGCGTTTCAAAAGATAATCAAAGGATTCATTTTCTTTAGCTACGACTGTCGGCAATCAAATCACCACCTTTTTTGTATATTTATAGCTATACCAACTTAGTAGAGCCCAACATCTTGTCAAGCGGAATTTTAAAATCTTTCTTAACTAATGTGGTAATTTCTGATGAATTCTTGCTCTTTTTCCATGCCTTCCTTATTGGGTTCTGGTCATGATATGGTCATGATATGGTCATGGGCATGACCATATCATGAGCGCACGCTAAGCTGAAACCTATAGGGAAGCAAGGGGTTATGCGTTCAATTGAGAATGGAGAATGGAGAATGGCTCGATGTGCTCGTGTTTGATTGGATGTGCTGCGCACGATGACAGGGGCGGGGTTGTAACGTCTCGTTGCAACGAGTGTCATCTGCGTTAATTCATGTCAATTTGTGGACATGATATAGAAAGCGGGGTTTTCTCGGGCAACAAGATGTTGCCCGCCCAATCTATAAGGAATACTGATGCTCGTGGCAACGGGGACGTTCCCACCCCGGCTGCATCAGTTCAGCTCGTGGCAACGGGGACGTTCCCACCCAGTCAGTCTAAAGAGATTGGTTGGTTAACGCCTTCGTTAACCAAGAAAACGCCAGTTTTCTATTGTTTTGAGACGAGTTGGCTTGTGTTCGCTCGTGGCAACGGGGGCGTTGCCGCACCGACCGCTTAAATTGACTACACTGTGAAGGAAACTTTTCTGCTTGACAGATATCCTGCACAGTAAATTGTGGTCTTTCTAAGAAAATATTTAGGAGAAAAGATGTACGCCATCGTAGAAATTAAAGGATTTCAGTTTAGGGCTGAAAAAAACGCAACACTTCGCGTTCCCTTGCTGAATACGGCAGAGCCCGGTCAAGAGATCGAATTTGACCGCGTCCTCCTCGTGCGCAACGAAGATGACATCGTGGTCGGCACTCCCGTAGTCGAAGGCGCAGCGATAGTCGCTGAAGTCATAGATCACGGCAAAGGAAAGAAAAAGATTATATTCCACAAGAAACGCCGCAAAGGCTACAGAGTCAAAAAAGGCTATCGTGAACAATATACCGATATCCGAGTCAAGGATATTCGGGCTTAAGGGAGGATTGAAAAATGGCACAAAAGAAAGGTGGTGGAAGCAGTCGTAACGGACGCGATAGTAACCCCAAATATCGCGGGGTGAAGAGATATGGCGGGGAAGCTGTCCTTGCCGGCAATATCATCGTTCGCCAAAAAGGCACCAAAGTCCATCCCGGAACCAATGTTGGCATGGGCAGAGATTTCACTCTCTATAGCCTCGTGGACGGACACGTTAAATTTGAGACCAAGAGACTCGGACGCAAGTTTGTGAGCGTCGAACCTCTTGCCGAATAAGATAATAAACTGTTAGATAGAGAGCGGAGCTTTTGAAAGGCTTCGCTCTTTTTTTGGGCATAAAAAAGGGGAAAGACTTTTGCATCTCTCCCCTTGATTGTTTTATAATAGCTTAATTAATATGCGTTTGCATGATAGAGGCAAGCTCTCCGGAGGCAATGAGATCGTCCAGCGCCGCCATGATATCATCGTTCATCTTTGCTTCCTTCGGCATGGCGAGCATATATCTATATATCTCAGGGGCTTCCTCATCTCTTGTGCCCTCAAAATATGGGAGACTATAATGGATGTCCGCCGAGGGCGCTTCGTTCATCTCTAAATAGACAAAGCCGAGATCCAGTTCACCGGTTTCCAGTTTGAGCGCGATATCATCCTGGCTCATGACGCTGATTTCATAGGGGAATTCGAGGACGCGGATGATGTTGAGTGCGATATCCATGTCGATCCCCACGGGGCTACCGTCGATCATACTGCAAAATGGCGGGTTATCGTCGCTTATACCAATCTTTATGGTGGGTTCTTCTTTCGCCGTGCAGCCGAAGCTAAAAAGGATCAAGAGCAATATACTGATTATAAATATCTTACGCACGATTTAATCCTCCCTTGGCTTGTCGATATGCCGTTTGACGATGATCTTATTACCATCAATACCGGTGATTTCCACCTTTGCGCCGAGCTCAAAAACTTCGTTCTCATCTTCGCCGACCGCCGTCCATTCTTCACCGCCAACTTTGGCATATCCTCTGCCTTCGGCGGGGATTTCTTTGGTGACGACGGCGTTTTGTCCAACGAGTCCATAGACATTTGTTTGGGGACCTGATTTGGAAAGAATCTTCTTGCCGAGCTTGCGCGTGAGAAGAAAACTGATGAAGCTAAGCACGGCAAAGATGAGGATTTGCGCCACATAATGAATGGGCAAAAGGGCAATAAGTCCCGTCAGGATCGCCCCTATTCCCAATGAAATGAAGAAGAAGGAAGGGTCAAAGATCTCGATGATTATAAAGACAATCCCCAAGATCATCCATACTTGCCATGCTAATAAAGTCATCATAAACTCCTGTATTATTTGTTGTTATCTTCCGAATTTTCCGGCTTTGCATCCTTGTCTTTATAGACGCGTTTTACTTTCCGATGCGATTTTCCGCGCTCTGCATAGCGACTGTAATATCCTGTATATGCGCCTTGATTGTCTTGTCCCTTGATCCCGAGCACGTTAAGGAGGTCCACCATCAGGTTGGCTATGACCACGATAAGGACGCGAACAGCAAATAGGATCACCAACCACTTGATAAAAATCAAGCCATAGTTGATGATCACGTCAAAGCCTTTATATTGCTTTCCGGCAACTATAAGGGTGATATAAAGTAGTGTGCTGTCGTCTTCACGAAGCTTTTCCATGTTGTTTCTTGCACTTTGAATGAGGGCGTGCAAATCCTCTTTGCGCTTGTTTTGCAATTCGCTGGGAAAGCGGACATTGCCCAAGTCTTTGAGTTCTGCCTCATAGGACATTAGCTTGGAGTGTTCACTGTCATAATCGAGATTGACCAAGGCTGTGTCGATGTGCTCAATCGTAGAGCCAACGGAGCCGATCTCGCGCAAGTTTTCCACGATATCGTGAATCAAATCGTTTTCAACGGTAAAGATATATGCACCATAATTGCTGCCATCTTCTTTACGTATCCTTTTCTTGCCTTTTTCTTCCATAATCTTGGCGATTTCATCCTGCGCTTGAGTGGAATTGGCGGTGCTGAAGTTCACCTTCGCCTTATTTATGAATTTCAGGTTGTCAAACTGGCGATTGCTCTCTCTGAAATCAACCGTCTGGTTAGGTTTTTTGTCTTTATTTACCTCATAAACAGTAATAAAGAGCGCCAATACGACAATAAGTGCTGCAACTGTTCTAAAACGTTGTTTTGCTTTGCTACTCACAATAATACTCATCCTATCTTTTTAATTATTAATTCTTTGGCGTGTTTGAGCGAGGCTTCGGTGATCGTTCCGGAAAGCATCCTTGCGATCTCCACTTTCTGCTCTTCTTTGTTCAAAGTTTTTAGGCTCACGCCGAGCTTTTCGCCGCTCTGTTTTTCCACCGCCACATGGTGGTCTGCATAAGCCGCAATCTGGGCTAAATGAGTGATGCAGAGAACCGGACTGTGTTTTGCCAGATTGTAAATACAGCGCGCAACATAATCGGCAGTTTTGCCGCCTATGCCGGTGTCAATCTCGTCCAAAACAATGAGCCGCGGGCTCTCTTTTGCACTGATTATTTCTTTGATTCCGAGCAAGATGCGACTCATCTCTCCGCCGCTGGCAACAGCTTGCAGAGGCTTGAGCGCCATGCCGGGATTTGCCGAGAAAAGAAAGCTGACAGTATCTTGCCCGCTTTCGTTGCAAAAAGAAATGTCTCTTAGACTTAGGTTTTCAGAATCTGATATTTTGTCAATTCTTATTTCAAATTCCGCATCTTTGATGGCAAGTTTTCGGATGGATTCCTTAAGCTCGAGGGCAAGGTTCTTTGCCGCCTTTGTGCGCTTCTTACTCAGCGTTTCTGCCGCTTCTCTGAGCTTGCCATGGTCATACTCCAGTTTGAGATTTGCTTGCCTTATTTCCTCGCTGAGCTCGTCGGAGGATTTCAGCGTCTGCTTGCGCTCTTCAAAGAGAAGCAAGAGCTGGGCGATATCTTTCACCTTGTGCTTAAAAAGCAGTTCGTTGATGAGGTTGAGCCGTTCTTCAAGGAATTCGAGGCGCGCGGGATCGTGGGTGATCCGATCCTTTGCAGCGTCCAAAGAAAGCGAGCTTTCCTGCAAGGACGCAAGCGCTTCGCTGAGTGAGTTGTGTGCCTCAGTGAGGGTTAAGTCCATCTGGGCAAATTGCTCCAGCCTAAAGCAATAGCGGCTGATTTCGTCGAAGAGACTGTTTTCTCTTTCGAAGAGGTCTTCGTGTATTTCCTGGCAGAGCGTGGAAATCTCGGCAGAGTTTTGCAGGAGTTCATATTCCGCTTGCAGGGCGAGGTCTTCGCCTTCCGAGATCGCCGCTGCTTGGAGCTCATTATATTGATATTGATAGAGTTCCAACATGTGCCGGTTTTCTTCTTGGCGTCTGATCAGTTCGTCGAGAGAGCGGATATCAGCGCGGATTTGCCTATACATTGCGCCAAAATCTTCTCTCATGCCGCTTGTTTCGCCATAGCGGTCTAAAAGTTCGAGCTGATAGCCGCTTTGCAAAATCTTCTGTTGGTCACGCTGGTGGTGAAAGTCTAAGAGCAAGGGTTTGAGTTCTTTGAGGATGGCTGCACTCACGCGTCTGCCGCCCAAAAAGTAGGTGGATTTGCCGGCGACGGAAATCTCGCGGGCGAGGATTAGCTCTTCTTCATCTTCCGCACCGATCTCGGTGAGCATCTCTTTGGTAGCTTGGTCTTTAAAGGGGATAAAAGTCGCTTCCAGATAGATGGGCTCTTCTTTGTTCCAAGGCTCGATCCCGCTATTTACATCGCCAAAGATCAGTCCGATGGATCCCACGACAATGGACTTTCCGGCACCTGTCTCGCCGCTGATCACGGTGAGTCCTTTGCCAAAACTCATGCGCAATTCCGGCACGAGGATATAGTTTTTGATATAAATCTCGCTGAGCATCACTTACCCAAATGCATCTTATTGCGTAAGATGCGATAGAAGCTACGATTGTTTAGCTTGATGAAATTAACACTGCGTTTAGAAGCCGTGATGGCGATCTCATCGTTCTCTTGGATGGGGCAGATATTCGCTCCATCCACCTGCAGCCAGGCTTGCTCTGTGAGTTTATATATCCTCAGGGTGAGCTTTTCTTCGGCAGAAAAAACGAGGGGGCGGATGGTTAAAAGGTGCGGATTCAGCGGAGTCAAGACCATCGCTTTCATCTGGGGAGCGAGGATGGGGCCGCCGGCTGCAAGAGAGTAGGCGGTGGAGCCCGTAGGTGTGCAAACGATCACGCCATCGCATCGCATGTCAAAGACATAACGCTTGTTGGCAAAGATGCGCGCATTGATGAGCCCAGGATTTGAGCCCTTATAGACCACGGCATCGTTGAGCGCCTCCAAAGTGATGGGAGGCTGGCCTTTACGCTTGAGCGTGCATTCGATGAGCATACGTCCTAAAAGACTATATCGCCCTTCGATGAGATCGCGGATGGAGCGGCTGATCTCCGGCAGGGTGCTCTCTGAGAGAAATCCTAAATAGCCTAAATTGATGCCGAGAATGGGAGCGCCGGTTTTGAGCGCGAGATCCTTGGCGCGCAGGATGGTGCCGTCTCCGCCAAAGACCAAAATGCAGTCAATCTCAGCGGAGCACTTTTCAGCACTAAAATCGATGGGGATCACGGGATGGCGCAGCATTTCCGCTTGGGCAAGGTCGCCATAAAAAAGCAATTCTGAGCCGGCATTGCGAGATTTCTCTTGTTCTAAGAGACGCAGCAAAAGCTCAAAGATGCTGTCTTTATCCCCAAACATGGGGTTGATGAATACGGCAAAATGTTTCATATATTATCTAAAATCCAAAGGTAAGAATCATATCTTTCAATGTGAAGTTCGTCGTTTTCCACCGCGGCAATGACGGCGCAACCTTCCTCATGGATGTGGCTGCAATCTCTAAACTTGCATTTGGGATAGAGGCGATCGAAGCCGGGAAAAAGCTTGGGCAAGAGTTCTTTGAGATCGCGATGCAGGTTGATGGTCTTGATCCCGGGAGTGTCGATGAGATGTCCGCTAAAGTCCCAAGGGATCATCACCGCTTGCGTGGTCGTATGTTTGCCCTTTTCGTTGTATTCGCTGACGGGGGCGGTAAGCAATTCCAGCCCGGGCATCAGGACGTTGATCAGTGAGCTTTTGCCGGCGCCGGAGTGTCCGGAAAACACGCTGTCCTTCCCTTTCAGCTCATCTTTGAGCTCGTCTATCCCCTCTTGGGTGACGGCTGAGGTGAGGATGGTCTTGATTCCCAGTTGGCGATATTGGGAGAGTTCTTCGTCGATATCCTCGCGATATTCGCAGAGGTCAACCTTGTTCATCACGAGGATGGGCTTCACTTTGTGTAGGTTTGCGAGGATGAGATAACGGTCAATCAGCCCTGCTTTGAAGATGGGCTTGCGCCAAGAAACGGTGATGATGAGTCTATCGATATTTGCGGCGAGGGGAATCTCTTTTTGGAAAGTGCCGCCGCTATAGCGGATGAGGCTGTTGGTGCGCGGCAGGATGTTTTCCACGCGATAGTCCGGCTTTTGGGAGACATCTACTTGAACATAATCGCCCACAGCGAGAATGCCCGTAGCGCGGGATTTAAATTGTTTGAGCCTGCCACTGATGGAGGCTGAGATGAGTTCATCAGCCAGTTGAACGCTGCAATTGTAGTTGCTCATGATCTCCATCACGCGCCCTTCTTTGAGGACGGCATCGCTCTTGTAGATGTTATCCCGCTTGGAATCCTTTCGCTCGGTTTTATAGTCGGTAAATTCCGGCTCGGAATCCAGGATATCAACATCGGGCAGGCTGATATTGCGCAGCCTGCCGCGATATCTTATATTTCGTTTCTTATCTTTTTGTCTCACTTCTTGATGACGGGGATGATTTCGTCGAAGAGTGCAGAGTTTTCTTTGACCTTGGTTTCGCTGCCGACAACCACATAGTGATTGTCTGCCATAACCTTTTCGATTATCTCTGCAAAGCCTCTGATGTCTTCCACATTCGTAGAAAGCACTTCATCGCGAATCTTTTGAGTTAGCTCTTTGTTCATGCCGGTGATATAGTTCACTCCGGCTTCCACGCCAATGGTCTCAGGTGTTTTGGGATAATCCAAAGAGGAGATTACGCCGAGGATAAATTTATCCATCTCGCGTCTGTTTACGTCGAAAGCTCTCAGTGAATCTGCAACACCGTTATAGACCTCGAGGCTTTCCTGCAAGTTTGGATCACGATAGGAATAGAAGAACATCAGTCCGTCCTGACGGAAGCCTCCGCCACCGCCATAGGCACCGCCTTTGACGCGCAATTCCTTATAGAGATGTTCGGTGCTGAGAATGCTGCCCAAGACCATCATCTTGCCGGAATACTTGTATCCTTTATTGCGGAAATCTCCGCCTTTGACCACATATTGAACCTTGATCGGGGCGGTGATGCCTTCTTTCTTCATTGCGGGGCTTGCAGCTTCTTTTGCAGCGGCATAGCTCTCTTGACTTAGCTGAGGAAGGAGTTTATCCAGCTCTGCTTGTGCGGCAGGGATAAGTTCTTCGTTTGCGGTGAGGCTAAGCACGAGATTGTCCTTGATCAGATAGCGTTTTTGCACTTCATTGAGCTTGGCGATGATGCCTGCCATATCGCTTTCCATCTGCTTTTCGACATCGCTGAGGAAATGCAGATATCCCAAGCCGGTGAAACTGTCTTGAGTTTTGTGAAGCTTGGAAACATAGGCCAACATGCGAGTGATCGCTACGCCGTGTCCCACGCTCATCGTGCGCTGTTCGGCGCCTGCCTTAAATTCGCTGATGAGACTCTTGATCCTGCCTTCATCCTTGAAGAGCGGGCGCAGGATAAATTCTGCCATGAGCTTGATTAACTGTGGTGTTTTAGCGGCAACTGCCTTTCCGGAAAGCACGAGTTTGGGCATGACTATGTTGGGGTTATCCACTTCGGAATAGACGCCGGCATTCAGAGAAATCCCGCCGGTGTTGTTGCGAATCTCGTTATTCAGCTCGGCAATACCATAGTTTTCGCTCTCGATTTGTCCCAAAAGTTGGGAATAGAGGCGAATCCAGGGGATGTCTTCCGCGGGAGCGTGAGCCAGATCGAGATAGCCGGCGATATAGACGATGCCGTTGGTGTGCACTGGGTTCCTCAGCAGTGTCCAGCCCTCTTTCTTCTCGACGATAGGCTCGTGGAAGTTTGCCTTGGTATCCACGTCGCTGAGGCTAAGCATCGGAATCTTGAGCATGTCTTCTTCGCTGTCGGGCGTTTCTTGCCACTCTTTGAGCTTGATATTCATCTCGATGAGCTCTTCTATCTCTTTCTCGGAGAGGCTGTTCTTATAGTCTTCCAGCTCTTTTCTTACGCGCTCTTCGCCGGCGGCAATCATGCCGGGAACGGGCTCAAAGACTATCTCACTTCTGTGCTTATTTTTGAGCAACACTTCTTCCAAAAGCTTCTCATAGAGCGGCTCGGTGATGCCTTTGCGCAGGTGGGCTAAATAGTCTTCAAATGCCAAGTCAACGATGGGGTCGCCACCGTGTATCCACTGACCTATTGAGCTCAGGCTATAAAACAGTCCTTTGGGGAAGTTTTGCATCTGGGCTTCACGCAGGGCAAATTCGCGTGCATTCAAGGTTGCTTCGATGAGTTTCTTGTCAAATCCTTCACGGGCGATGCGCTGCATCTCTTGATTGATCAGCTCGCTAAGCTTGGGTAAATCCTCTTTTTTAATCTGTTTGAGGATGATGTGTATGGTGGGCTGAACCACGTCTGCACGGGCATAGATCATGGAGTCTTTACAGAGTCCGGATTGTCTGATAGCAAGCTTCAAGGGGCTGGCTGGAGTGTTCATCAAGAGTTCTGCCAAGATCTGCAAGCTCGTGCCGAGATAGGGGTCAGTTGCGCGGCCATAGCTGTAGTTCAAGGTCATGTGATATTCGCCCTCGATTTCCATGTCGTCGCCCAAAGGATATTGCATGGTGAGTTTCTTGGGCTCAGCAAAGGGCTTTTGCATGGGGAAGCTGATCTCGATCTTGGGATCGTCGAAGTCTTTGAGATAGCTGTCGTTGATGATCTTCAGCGTCTCGTCGAGATTGATATCGCCATAGAGCCAGAGCAGGCTATTTGAGGGGTGGTAATATTTGCTGTGGAACTCGGCAAACTTCTCTTGGGTAAGCTGAGGAATTGCATCGGGATCGCCGCCGCTCTCAAAGCCATAGGGGGTGTCCGGGAATTGAGCATTGGTACTGTTTCTGACGATGATGCTATCCACAGAGGAAAAAGCACCTTTCATCTCGTTATAGACCACGCCGCGATAGTTGATCTCTCCTTCTTTATCAAAGAGTTCATAGTGCCAGCCTTCTTGTTGCAAGATTCTGGGGTCTTCATAGATAAGCGGATTGAGCACGGCGTCGAGATAGACGCGCATGAGGTTGATGAAGTCCTTATCGTTCGTAGAAGCAACGGGATATGAAGTCCAATCCGAGGAGGTCATGGCGTTGATGAAAGTGTTTAAGCTCCCCTTGATGAGTTCCATAAAGGTGCCTTTGGCGGGGAAGTTCTTACTGCCGTTGAGCACCGAGTGTTCAAGGATGTGCGGGCATCCCGTGTCGTCCTCGGGAACGGTTCTAAAAGTGATATTAAAGACCTTGTTATTATCCTCATTTTCGAGGTAAATCAACTCTGCCCCGCTTTTGAGGTGTTTATAGTAGTTAATCGTTGCGCCGATCTCTTTGATCTCTTGGCGGCGTGTGAGTTCGAATCCATGTGTTACTTTGTTTTCCATGATATATCCTTCTAATGTTTATATTAATTTATATTCTTTGAGTCCCTGCTTGAGGATTTTGCGGTTTTCATCCTTGAGGGGATACATAGGTAGGCGAAATTCGAGCTTGAGCTTGCCCATCATGTGCAGGCTTTCCTTGGCGGGGATGGGGTTGGTCTCGATGAACATGAGTGCGTTGAGTTTTGCTAAGTGTAGATTCTGCTTTGCGGCGAGAGTGTAGTCGCCTTTGAGGCAGGTCTCGATGTGTTCACTGAGCAGCTTTGGCGCAACGTTTGCCGTAACCGAGATGCAGCCCTTGCCGCCGGTTGCCATGATGCACATATTCAGTGCGTCTTCTCCGCTGAGAACGCTGAAGTCTTGCGGTGCATCTCTGATGATGGTAGTGGTTTGCGTCATGTTTCCACTGGCGTCTTTGAGCCCTTTGATGTTCTTAAAATCATGCGCCAGCCTCACGGTGGTCTCGGCATCCATATTCACCGATGTGCGGCCGGGAACGTTGTAGATAACGATTGGGATATTAACCTTTTGGGCGAGCTCTTTGTAGTATTCATAGAGTCCGTTTTGGGTGGGCTTGATGTAATATGGGGTGATCACGAGAGCGGAATCTGCGCCCAATTCCATCGCCTTCTTGGTGTTTGAAAGGGTCTGGCTGAGGTTATTCGTGCCGGTTCCGATCATCACGGGAACCCTTCCGCCAATCTTTTGCATAGCAAATCTGAGCAGCGCGTCTTTCTCGTCCGATGCAAGTGCAGCCGTCTCCGCCGTTGTTCCCAAAAGCAAGATGCCATGGGTCTTATTTTCCAACTGATATTCTATTAATCCTTCGAGAGCGTTCCAATCGATGCTCCCATCTTTAAAAGGCGTCACCAAAGCAACATATGAACCTTGCAGCATATCTCCTCCTCAGGGAATAATTACTTGTTCTTTAAGTCTTGGGGGATAGGACGATCGTCCCAATATCCCATTTCAATCATTATATAAACTAAAAATCAGTCAACTAAAAAATTGGAAGTCTTTATAGAAGCGCGAAGACGAGCCTTTGCTTCTTGCATATTTTGCTCGCGATGAAGCCGTGAAATACTGTGATAGGGCTGCTTTTGTTCCTGGTGCAGCTGCATGAGTGTCTCAAGGATTTCCCGCGCAGAAAACTCATCCAAAAGCTCGTCCCAAAGCTCAGCAAATTCCTCTTTGTTCCAATACAAACTCAAAAGATGGGCGAGATCGTCCAAATAGCAGATTTCATCATAGCTCAGCGCATCGCTTTTGAGTATCTGATAAGGCGGATCGTCCAGCCATTGGTAGCCTCTTGCGTGGGCAATCTCAAGCATCGGAGTATCCGGCAAGACCTTGAGCATGCCGAGCTGCACCGCTGCGGGACGAGTCTTACAAAGCTCATTCAGCGAATGGATGACGCTCTGAAAGTCCCCCCCCGGCAAGCCCACAAGCAAGTCCGCATGGATGCGCACCTTGGTTTCCTCTCTCAATCTATTCAGATAGTGGCGACTCTTTTGCCAGTCAGACTTGCGTCCGCTGCGCAAGAGAACATCTTCGTTCACGCTCTGTATGCCGATTTCAAAACGGATACGATTCTCCGGTGCTTTGGAGAGAAGGGCGATATCTTCATCCGAGAGTAGGTCGGGATAGATCTCAAAGTGAAAGTCGTGTTTGGCATGACTTTTGATGGCATAATCCCAAATCAAATGGGCGAGGTCTTTGTGGATATTGAAGCTGCGATCGATGAACTTCAGCGTTCTGGGCTTTAGTGCAGAAAGTGCATTGAGTTCAGCAATCAGTCTCTCTTTTTCTTCGGGTTTATTCAGATCAAACCTCAGTTCCTTGCGCTCGTCTGAGGCAGAAAGGCAGTAAACGCAATGATATGGACAGCCGCGATAGCATTCATAATAGACAAGATGGTCTTCGAGCTCGGCAAGATCAGCCTCGTTATAGGGAAAGGGGATATCTGAAAGTGGTAAATGTGCAATAATGGAGACGTCGAAAGAGGGGTCAAAACCAGTTTCTGCCAGAGCATGAAAAGCCGCTTCTCCCGCGCCCTTGATGACCAGGCAAGACTGCATTCCCTCGAAGGCATAAGCCTCGGGACCGCCCACAACGAAGAGAGTTTCCGGCAAGACTTTACCAAGCTCACTCGCTATTCTTTGCAGGCTCAGCCTGTTCCAAATATAAGCCGAAAGACAGATCACTTCCGGCTTTAGGGCATATACATCAGCAAGCACATGCGTCAAAGGTTCGCTCAGGGTTGCACTATGCTCGATGAGCGTGTAATCCATGCCGGAGACCATCTGACGCATGTATTTGAGCGCGAGGTTGGATTGACTCCAGCTACTATTGAGCGCAAAAAACAAGATCTTTTTCATCTTCGCTGCTCACCACTACCCAAGCTCGCATAGAAGTCGATGAGAAAGGTGTAAGATGAAAGCCAAGCTTAGTCTATCCTAAATCCATGAACTTCCCAGCATCCCGTATCATCGATCCAAACACTTCCTTCTTTGAAGGCAGGGATTTCGATGGAGACTCGTCCGAACTTTGCGCCCGGTTTGAGAAAGCCCGCACTTATCGACGTCGTGTTCCACTCCTGACCAAGCTTCATCTTCTTACTAAAGCGGTTGGTGATTTTGCCGTTCCCTTTGAAGGCAGTCAAGCGTAAGCGAGCCTGTGGAGGCTGTGGGCTATCAGTCTTGAATCTAATGCGCGAATAATATCCGCCATAGCGACGCACATCAAATGAATCCGATATTATGACTACGTCCTTGTTCGATGCATCAATGCGCAGAGATGTGTCTCCATCTATGGATTGCATGGGGTCTATCCTGATTTTATTGAACTCGCTATCATCCGGTTTTGTATATATTGTCCAGCCTCTGAGGGCATCTGTACCCGCAAAGGAATATGCGTCAAAGCTCGGGTTTAAGACGAGATTTGGCTTATCCTGAATCTCAGACTCCATAAAAAGCAAGGAAGAGCCCATAAAGCACGAGCTTAGAATTAACGATGCAATAATTAATAATATAATATTCTTCATTTCATGAACCCTCTTTCGTTCATATATTTTAACACAACAGCTACTGAAAGTGTATTAAATAAAAGATTTGAACCGCCATAGGATATAAACGGTAGGGGGATGCCTGTGGCGGGAACAAGACCAATATTCATACCGATATTGATGAAACTCTGTGAGATAAGATAAGCAAAGATGCCGGAAGTTGCAACCTTTCTTTCTAAAACCTTCAATTCACTTGCGGCGCGAATCATTCTTGCAAAAAAGAAGGCAAAGACGCCCAAAAGTATGATCGAGCCAAAAAACCCAAATTCCTCTCCAATCGTCGAAAAGATGAAATCCGAGTGATGCTCCGGCAAGAAATTCATGTTTTTCTGAGTACCCCCCAGCCAGCCTTTGCCAAATATACTGCCGTTGCCGATGGCGATCTTCGATTGGATGATTTGATATCCTGCACCCAGCGGATCACGCGTGGGGTCCAAGAAGGTGAGAATACGATTTTGCTGATAGTCTTTAAGTCCCATCCACAAAACCGGCATGACCAGTGAAACAAAGGCATTACCGATGCCTGCAACCGTGATGGTTACCCAAGAAAGCCGTGAGAGAATGAGAATACCGATCAAAAAAACAAGCCACAAAACTATCCCCAACCAATGTATGGAAGCCACCACCGAAATAGCCGGCGAGAGGATGAGCAAAATGTAAAACAAGGGAACATCGGCTGCCACCAACATCGCTATCAAGCTCACAAAAAAGACTAAGATAGTGCCGATATCGGGCTGTATCATTATCAAGATTATGGGAATCAGCATGATGGCAAAGCCGTTGAACATCTTGCGATAGTCGCTGTATCCATCTCGCGAGATATTGCGTGCGATGACGAGTATGCTCAGCAGTTTTGCGCTCTCGGAAGGTTGAAAGTGTATCCCGCCTATACTGAACCAACGATGCGCACCGCTCACCGCCGGAGTAAATAGAACCATGATCAAGGCGAGGATATTGGCAATAAACGCCGGTAGGATCAGGATATCGAATATCGGCATGGGAAGCCATAAGACCAGCATGAGTCCAACAAGCGCAACCATCGCAAAGATGATCTGCCGCCACCAATAATTCTGAGTGCCCTTAAACCCGGACACCACAGTTGTTGATGCGCTATATATCGCAATGCAGCCAATGAGAATAAGGAGTATTAAAAGTCCCAAAAGGACGAAGTCAAACTTCTTACGATTGATCATTATTCTTCCCCCTCTTCTTCGCTGAGGGATTCTTCGATTTCTGATTCATCAAAGGGGATAAACTCTTCATCAAGCGCCTCTTCTTCATCCTCTGCCGTGCGGAATTGTGCCGGGATGGCAACCGTGCGCTTAATATCTTCGATGTTTCCGATGTAGTAGTCAAAAACCTGCTTTGCCACGGGCGCTGCAATCGAGCCGCCACCACCGGCGTTTTCCATGAATACCGTGACGGCGATCTCCGGTTTATCAGTCTCTATATGCCCGCAAAACCATGCGTGGGTGGTCTTGCCCATGGAGTTCTCTGCCGATCCCGTCTTGCCAAAGGTCTTTGCTCCGGGAACTTGCACAACCCGCGCCGTGCCATTTGGTGCATTACACACCGAATAAAGCCCCTCCAAGATCAGTGCCATATCCTTGTCGCTCAAGGGCAATTTCATCTTTTTCAAGGGCTGAACTTCGGAGGCTGTGAGTCTGCTGCGCCCAACAGTTTGCTTCAGGAGATGCGGCTGAATCCACTGCCCTTTATTGGCAAGCGCAGCATAATAGGCATTCATCTGAATCGGGGAGGTGAGTATCTCGCCTTGTCCGATGGAAAGATTGACCTTATGCCCACTGATTCCGATGCTTGGACCATATTTTTTCTTATACCATTCTGTGTCTGGGAAAAAGCCGCGTCGCTCGTTTGGCAGGTCTATCCCCGTCTTGCCATAGAATCCGCTGCGTACGGCATAATCCTTGAATTCATCTAAGGATAACTTCAAAGAAAGTTCATAAAAAAAGACGTCGCAAGACTGTGTGAGAGCTTGGATAACGTTCGTTATCCCGTGCCCGGAATGCAGCCAACACTTGAAATATCTATTGCCATATTTAAAGCCGCCGCCGCAGGAGCTGAACCGTGTATTGCGATTGACCAGACCTTTTTCCATCCCACAGCCCGCAGTTAATGGTTTGAACACCGAGCCCGGAGGATAGGTGGCATGTATCACTCTATCCAACATTGGCTTGTTTTTATGATTGAGTTCTTTCCACACCTCTGGACTGATCCGCTGCATGAAGATATTGGGGTCATAATCGGGCTTACTCACATACGCCAAGATGCCGCCGGTTCTGATATCACTCACCACCAAAGCTCCTTTGAGGTGGCTGGGGAAGACCTTATCGCAAAAGTTTTGCAGATCGTTATCTATGGTCAAAACCAAAGAAAGTCCGTTCAAAGCCTTGAGATAGCCCTCTTCTTGGCTAAAAAAGCCCAAACTGCGTCCGCGAGAGTCAACTTGAACGATTTCCTTGCCGTCCTTGCCCCGCAAAAGCACCTCATAATATCGCTCTAACCCTGTCTTGCCGATATATCCATTCAAAGAATAGTCTTCTCTGTAATACTTCTCATATTCTTCTTCGTTGATGCGTCCCACATAGCCGCTGAAGTGATTTGGATAGAGATAGTCGCGCGTTGAACCTATGCGGAAAGTCAGCTCCGGATAGTAATTCAGATATTCGCTGAGGCTGAGCACCTTTTCATAGTCGATATTATCGGCAATGAGTATCTCCTCATAGGTCTTAAAGCGCTGTTTTTGCACTATCTCCATCAGCTCTTTTTCCTCAATCTGCAAATGGAGAAAGAGGAATCGCGCCAAAGCGTTGAGATCACCGATCTTGTTTGTCGTGAGATAGAGGTCGTGCGAGGGGATGTTTTGGACTATCGGACGGTATTTATTATCATAGATTTCTCCACGCGTGGCAAAGACTCGCCTGATCCTAAAAATATTGCTTTCAGCCACTTGTTGATAATATTCCCCCCGAATAACCTGCAAATAGAAGAGCGAAACCAAAAGAATCGCCAAGAGTATCAGGGAAAATATGCTGAACACGCGCGTCGATTTAGTCATGCCTCACCACAATGCGCAATTTGCAGATAACCTGTATCAGCCCAAAGATAAAGGTCCCAAATAGTAAATTATAGACAAAAAAGATAAGAGAATTCTGATGGAGTGCCAGATCAAAGCCCCAGCTAAGACCCGAAGATAAATACAGTAAAAGGCTGTATATCACGTTCACACTAACGATTGCGATCAGCTTGGCCGCAATGCTATCCTGCTCAAAAGGTATCCGTAAAAGGTCTATCACAACCGCTAAGATGGTGAAAAGTAAAGCGTTCAAGCCAAAACTCAATGGATTCAGAGTGTCATACATCAAGCCAATGACAAAGACCACGGGCAAGGATACCCTCCAATCTCTTTGCCAGACAACATTTATCATCCATGGCAAGAGTATCAGGGGGGCGACCCCTGCGATGCTGATATTCGGCACAATAATAAGCTGGGTATAAAGAAAAAATATCCCACTCAAAAAGCTTATCAATGCACCAATATACATGATTTATTCCTTACGCCTTACGCACTATGCACAGAGGCGTTAGCTCGTCATCCTGCCCCTGCGGATTATCTTTCATCACGGCTTCGATGAAGTTTTTATCAAGCTTGCTGCCGCCGATCATCCAGCTACCGCCGATGTCGTTAATATCCATGACGGCAATCGGATAGCCCGTTGCTTCAGTGAGGGCTTCAGCCACCTTTTGAGGATCTTTCGGCCCTTTGATCACGGTCTCGTTATAGGGCGGGATGGGTGAGGTCGTCGCAGCGTCCACCAGTGCCGCTTGCATGCCGGCAACACGATAGAAATCGCCTTTTCTGCCGAGTAACTTACCGATTGCGCCGACAAGTGCGGCAAAAAGAATGCGAACCACGCCCGTTTCTTCGATCGCACATTGCATGCTGGTGGGAGCACCCAAACCTATGCCATAAGGAACTTTGGCCACGAACCTACTCAAGAGACAAGCCAAGAAACTCACGCGAATCTCGCTGACAGGAACGGCACGCCCTTGAGTGATCGCCAAAGGGCTTTCGCTGATGGTCAACATATCCCCTTCTTTCATGAGGGGCAAGGCATATTTCTCGATGATTGCCAGCATATCATCTTCAGCACTAAGCACATGTGTTTTCACAGGGATGCGCTGATATCTCTGTCCAAATACTTCAATTATTTCGCTCTTCTGTTTCATGATTCTTCTCCATCAAAATAAAGACGTGTTCAAGGTTTTCAACCAAGGTAAAAGGATTTATCTCTGCACTGATAAACAGGTTGTCTCTTGTCTCACGCGTACGATTTACCACCCCCACAGGATATCCTTTGGGAAAGAGCCGCGAGAGATTGGAGGTGACCACAGTATCTCCACTGGCAATTTCCGAGCCCAGCTTCACCAAGTTCATGGAAATCGTGCCGCTTACATCACTCTGCAAGATGCCCTGAACACCGGTGCGCGTATCCATCACCGGCAGCTGGAAGTGAGGATTCGAAAAAGGCAAGATTATGCTATATGTATCGCTAACGCTGATAACTTTCCCCACGATGCCGCCACCGGAAATCACTGCCGAGCCGGACATTATTCCATGAATACGCCCCTTATTCACGATGAGATTACGCTGATAGAAGGCTCCGGAATACCCTATTACCTCAGCAAGCTCGAATTTCGCACTCTCGGTGGAAAAGCGGATGGATGAAACGTCAATCAGCTCCTTTAGCTGATTTTGTAGGGCGATATTTTCCAGCGTCGTTTCCGTGAGACTACTACGCAAAACGAAGTTTTCTGTCTGCAGTTCAGCGTTAAATTCTATCGTTTTTATAGATGACACCAAAGGGAAAAAGATTGTCCGCCCAAAAAATGCTGCCTTTTTGCTGCGTGCATCAGAATCACCCAAACCCATGACTAAAGAGAAGATAATCAATATGCCAGCGAGGATATAACGACGCCACATTGCTCAACCCCTATAGCTTTTCCCAACGGGGAAAAAGGCATCATCCGTCGCGATAAACAATCCCCAAAGCATGATAAATCAGCTTTAATCTTCCATCTTTTTGATCAATACTTGACGATAACGCTCGATGTCTTCCAAGACCATGCCTGCACCTCTTACGACACAGATCATGGAATCGGGCACAACATGCACGGGAAGGTCAACAGTCCTGCAAATTCTCTCGTCCAATCCTTTCAAAAGCGCACCGCCACCCGTGAGGAATATCCCGCGCTCAGCAATATCTGCCGAAAGCTCTGGTGCTGTTTTTTCAAAGAGTTGTTTAATCGCATCTATCATTATTGTAACGGTTTCAGAGAGTGCCTCACGAATCTCTTCGGACGTCACTTTGATCGTGACAGGATAGCCGGAGATGATGTCTCTACCGCGCACATCCATGCTCAGCTCTTCTTTGAGCGGATAGGCACTACCAATAGTCTGCTTGATCTTTTCAGCCGTCTGCAAGCCCACATGCAGATTGCTCTTCTTGCGCAAATAGTTAATGATGTCCGAGTCTAATTTATCCCCACCCACGCGAATGCTATTGTGCACAACAATATGAGAAAGTGAGATAACGGCGATTTCACTGGTTCCGCCGCCAATATCCATCACCATGTTTCCGCAAGCTTCGTCGATGGGAAGCTCTGCACCGATCGCAGCCGCAACAGGCTCGGAGATCAGGTGAACTTCCCGAGCACCTGCATGAAGAACACTATCGCGCACTGCACGTTTTTCCACTCCAGTGATGCCGGAGGGAACGCAGACTATCACTCTTGGACGCACCAAAATGCGCTTTTTATGTGCCCTCATAATGAGATTGCGAAGCATGAGCTCGGTAACTTGATAATTTGCTATCACTCCGTCTTTAAGCGGTTTGATCACATTCACTTCATCAGGGTTTTTGCCCAACATCACTTTTGCTTCTTTTCCTATGGCAAATATCTTGCTATTATCCGTAGAAACTGCTACCACCGAAGGCTCGTCGATAACGACGCCGCCAATTTTCTTATATACGAGGGTATTCGCAGTACCCAAATCTATTGCTATGTCATTGTTCATTAATCCGAAAAAGTCAAATATAGACATTCGTACCTCTTTTTTATCACATCGCTTTCTTAAGGCTTAAGTTGCACATACGTTCAAATTTCCTATAATACCACTATTTCTGATTTGTCTATAAGTGTCAAGAAAAAGCTTGCATGTCAAAAAGAATGTTTCGTTTCGACACACAGAAAGCAATCTTAACTCGCTATATTACAGATAACTATACGTTTAAAGAGAACTCTATATTTATACGTATATATTTTTACGATTTCGCAGATTTCTTCCCTCATCACCTCAAACGGCGCAGGATATTTTTCCTTCGACAAACATGAGAGAATACTGATTATGTTTTGATCTACTTGTGCATAGCAATCAAGTCACATATCCGCAAAAATTGACCCATATTTCCTCTCCCCAAGAAAATCATTGCAGCATTTCCTGCTTTCCCACGGCTTTCTTAGAGGGTTCTGGTGATGATGCGGTCATGATATGGTCATGGCCATGAGCATATCATCACCAAACGATGAGCTGAACCTAATAGGCAAGAGACGGCAATACAGACTTTTATGAGGGTGCGTGGAATTATGAATTGATAAATTAAACGTGTAAAATGATGAATAATTCACAAAAGAGGGCTTAAGTGCTTGAAAATATGGACAAAAAAAGTGGGCAGGAAAGACTTTTTCCCCGCCCACATCAATTTAGGGACAGCGACAGACTGTTATTTCTGTTCTGCCGGATTTTCCACTTTATCGATAACCTTAAGCACCATATCCATAAGGGCTTGTGCTGCCGGCTTCTTGTTATAGAAATAGATATAGGGCTTGCCCTGATCTCCTGAAATTACGACATTGGGATCCAGTTCCAGCTCGGCAAGGAGGTCTAACTGATGATCAAAGATCAGCTTTTCGATGCCGTTCCCGCTGAAAATCTGCGTGGCTTTATCGCATTCCGGACAGCGGAAGAACTTCATGTTTTCAACGATGCCGATGATGGGCAGATCAAGCTGTTCGGCAAAGCTGATAGATTTCTTCACGTCAAGGATGGCGAGGTCTTGCGGAGTTGTCACGATCACCGTTCCATCCAATTTACCCAAGGTTTGGATAATGGAAAGCGGTTCATCGCCCGTTCCGGGAGGACAGTCCACGACCAAGTAGTCCAATTCAGGCCACTCAAAGTCACTGAAGAATTGATTGATCAGCGCCATCTTCATGGGTCCGCGCCAGATCAATGCGCTTTCTTCGGATTCGATGAGTGATGCCACGGAGAGGACATACAAGTTCGACAATGCCTGAATTGGTGCAGGCATACCGTTTTCAGCGATTGGGATGGGCATTCCTTCGATGCCGGTGAGTTTCACGATCGAGGGACCATGAACGTCTGCATCGAGGATGCCGACCGTTTTCCCTTGCATTGCGAGACCATAGGCGAGGTTTGTGGTGACAAAGCTTTTGCCCACTCCGCCTTTCCCGCTCATAACCACTATGCGATGTTTGATTTTCGCCAGATTATTCTGGATTTGTAGTTGTTTTTCGTCTGCCATTATTAATCCTTATTATTTAGTTTTTTTCTATTTCCTTGTTAAGCCAATCAAGCTGCTTTTCCAGCTCTGCTTTCTGGGCTTTAAGTTCATCTTTGCTATATGGATATACATCTCCAACCGGGGCTGATGCACCCATCATCGGATATGCTCTTCTGCGAAAGCCGCCACAACGAGCACCTCTGCCCACTGCGCCGCCTCTTGCTCCCATGCCGACACCACCGCGTCCGCAAGGCCCAAGCCCGCGTCCTAAGCGACCGTCACCAAAGGGTCCTGTTCCATCTTGATATGGCATAATTATCCTCCTATGGATTCAAGTTTGTTTGCCTTATAGGTGCCATAAGCTTCACGGATGCCCATGCCACCCGCTTTGATATATATTTTGACGTTCATATTTTTGAGCACTTCGGCTGCATTGCCACCGGGACCATTGCCCGTGATGAGCACCTGCACGCCCAGCTCGTGTATTTTTTGGGCTGTTTTAGGACCAACGCCATGCGCCATGTCAGACACTTCGCGATTGTCCACAGCCTTCAGTTCATCTTTTTCCTCATCATAAATGAGGATGAATTCTGTGCGACCGAATCTGGGATCAATCTTAGCATCCCAGCCTTCGCCTGTTGATGTAAAACCAACTATCATATTTTCTCCTCGATGGCTTTCCATATCTTTTCAAAGACGGGTCTCCATCTTGTTTCATTTTCTTCAATTAAGGTGCGTCCCATAGCGATTGCCTTGGGGAAATCTTCACTGTAGGGAATGTCTCCCAGATCAGCAATCTTTTTCTTTTGCATAAACTTGCGTATCTCGCTTGCCACGGAAGGATTGATGTCCGCTTTATTGACGATGCAGGCGCCGGGCAGCTTGAACATATCCAAAAGAGTCCAAAGCCGCTCGAGATCGCTGAGCCCGGAATATGTCGCCTCGGTGACCAAGACCACGTAGTCCACTCCCGATAAGGACGAGATCACGGGGCAACCTATCCCCGGCGATCCATCCACGAGCATGAAATCTTTGCCTTCTTTTTTGCACTGCTCTTTGGCGATGCTCTTGACCTTTGCCACCAGCTTTCCGGAGTTTTCGGCGCCGATATTCAGCCGAGCATGCACGAGCGTGAAGCCCAGCCTGCTCTCCGCCTGAAAATAGTTCCCGATATTCTGTTGAGGGATCGCTATCGCCTCCACAGGGCAGATGTAATGGCAATAGGCACAGCCTTCGCAATCAAGCGGTTCCACGCGATATTTTCCCTCGTAAAGCGAGATCGCATCAAAGCGGCATTTCTGAGCGCAAAGCCCGCAGGCAATGCACTTTTCAGCATCGATCTCAGCGATGATTCCGCTATAGAAATCCACGCCCGGAACATTCTCAGGTGCCATGATGAGATGCAAATCCGCTGCATCGACGTCGCAATCCGCAACGAGGATATTGTCTTTTTTGATGTGAGCAAGAGCCGAGCAAACGGAGCTTTTCCCCGTCCCGCCCTTTCCGGAGAGTATCACTATTTCTTTCATGACAATCCCTCCAGCCTTTGCAGGATATCAGATAGGGCATCATCCACCGCTGCAACCTTGTCAAAAAGGATTTCGCCGCGGGAATAGAGCTCGGCAATCTCTCGCTGATGCGGGATGCGTGCCCAGACCGCTATCTCCTCCGCTTTCAGATATCTATCCAGCTCGTCATTGCCTATGCCATCGCGATTTATCACCACCGCAAAAGGCAATTCCAACTGACGCACCGTCTCCACCGCAAGCTTCAGATCGTGCAATCCAAAAGGCGTGGGCTCCGTGACGAGAATCACATAATCCGCCGAGCGCACCGCTTCCATCATCGAGCAAGCCGTCCCCGGAGGACTATCCAATATCTGCAAATCATGATCTTTAAAGTTCTCGTCCAAATAGTTCAAACTCTGCTTAATCAAAGGCGCAGCCTGCTCCAATCCGATGTTCAACTTGCTTTCGGTGAAGTCCAGCTTCCCTCGCGAGAAATGCCGAATCGTTCCCAAAGGACTCGCCTCCATCGGCAGAGCACCATCCGGACAAAGCTCGCTGCAAGCATAGCAGGAATGGCAAAGATTGGGCATCACGAGTATGATCTCACCAAGCTTAATCAATGCGTTATAGGCGCACCACGAAGTGCACTTCCCGCAGAGACTGCAGCTTTTCTGATTCCAGGCTGGAGTATAGCGATAGACCTGTTTTTCGTCCACAGTCTCACCGCCGATGAAGATGCTCCCATTGGGCTCTTCAACGTCTAAATCGGCAAGAACCGTCTTCATCGTGCCGGAAGCTTTCAGGGCAAGATTAACCGCAAGTGTGGTCTTCCCCGTCCCGCCTTTTCCGGAAGCTATTGCAAGTCTCATTAGTGATCGCAGAGGTTGTCGCCAGCCTCAAGCTCTCCTTTTACATATAGTTCAACAAGGTCAGCAAGCGGTTGATGGCACACTCCCACATAAGTTTTGATGCCATTTTGAGCCATGAGTTCTTGAGCGCGCATGCCCATGCCACCGGCGATAACAACCGTTACGCCCTGTTCATGGAGAAACCTGGGATGTGAGCCCGGTTCGTGAGCCGGGGGAACTAAATATTCTTCTTTTACAATCTTGCCATCTTCAACGGTGAGGACGGCAAATTCTTCGCAGTGTCCAAAATGGGCGCTGAGCAGTTTGTCGGTTAATGGAAATGCAATTTTCATCTTTTCTCCTAAACTAATTTATTAGCTTTTATTTTGGTTTTATTATCTACAACGACGACATCTTCGGCATCCACGCACAAAACAGTCTTCCAAAGAGATCATCTTTTCGCTTCCGCAGGCAATGCAAACCTCGGGCATGGGCTCATCCGTGGGCAATTGAACCCTATGTTCGCACTCTTCACATTGATAGATGCCATAGGCGATCTCCACGCTGCCGCCTTCGATCACAAAGGTTCTGCCTTCAACAAGAGCGAGGGCGAGCTTTTTGCGGGCACTTTCATAGATGCGCGTGACCGTCGGACGGGATACTCCCATGAGCTCGCCGGCTTCATCCTGAGTCATGCTCTCATAATCCACAAGACGGATCGCCTCATATTCTTCTAAATTGAGCGTTATGGCTTGCCGATAATTTGTCCGCATCCACATTGGTCTAAAGCCTTTGACCACGGGGAGATCATGTAAAGTTCGCGGTGTCTTTGCGCGTGCCATATTAGCTCCTAAAATCTTTATATTTGGTTCATCTATGTGAACCTGTGTTCAATTAAACTGAACTAGCCTTTTCTGTCAAGACTCTTTTTTCGCTTAATTCGTAGTGCTGGTTTCAGCCGGTTCTAACAGCTTATGCGCAAAGCACATACCTTATCCCTACCGGTAGGGTAACGCCCTCGTTGCCCGATCTTTCAATTCAGCGCGTCCCCAAACAATCAACTTGACAGATTAGCAACGATTTATCACCCTGCAAAAAATCAAAACCAACAGGAGCTCTTCATGGAAGTTCTCACTTCGGTCACGCCCGAACAATTATTATCTCTAAAAAATGACGCAGAGAATGGCGATTTAGATGCTCAGCTCAATCTTGCCATGCTTTATTACAATGGCGATGCGGTGAAGCAAGACATCAACGAAACCCTACATTGGTTTGGCTTGGCGGCAAATCAGGGCAGCCAAGACGCCCAGCTTTTTGTCGGCTGGATCTATGATAACGGTGTTGGTGTTCAAGCAGATAAAACAGAGGCATTTCGCTGGTATCAAATGGCTGCCGAAGCAGGGCACCCAAACGCTCAACTTATGCTGGGAATATTCTATAACAACGGCGAAGGAGTCACGCAAAACAAAGAGAAAGCTCGACATTGGCTACTCATGGCGGCAGAGCAGGGACACCCCGACGCCCAGCTACATCTCGGCTGGATCTATGATAATGCCGATGGAGTGGAAAAAGATCAAAAGCAGGCTCTGCGTTGGTATCAAATGGCTGCCGATCAAGGAAATCCGCGAGCCCAATATATTCTTGGAATATCCTATGAATTAGGCGATGGCCTCGAGCAGGATAAAAAGGAAGCTCTTAGGTGGTATCGCTTGGCGGCTGAACAAGGATTCCCCGAAGCTCAGTACAAACTCGGACTTGCCTATGATGACGGTGAGGGCCTAGAAGTGAATAAACAAGAGGCTATAAAATGGTATCTTTTGGCGGCTGAGCAGGGGAACTCTCATGCCCAATACTCCCTCGCTATAATGCATTATATCGGAGATGGCATCAAAAAAAACCATAAAGATGCATATTTCTGGTTCATTCTCGCTCATGAATTTGGAAACCCCAAAGCATCGCAATATAAGGCAACATTTGACATGGTAACCGGCAATTTCAGAAAGGCAAGAGTTTATGCAAAAGTCCGGAAATGGTTAGAGGAGAAAGGCTTTCAAGCCAAAATATAGCCTCATCCTATCTCTTTGCACAGCAATCCGCAGTGCTGGCTTCACTCGGCTCGATAATCTCTGCGTAAAGCGCATTCCAAATCAAAATCAACAATAGAAAGTTACACTTTCTCTGGCAACGGGGACGTTCCCAGACCGGTCTCAAAAGGAGTGCTGCGCACAGTGAAAGCTCGACACGAGGACGCGAAAGAATCCAACAAAATCGCTCATTCTCCTTGCAAGTTTCCCCAAAAACATTATCTTTATTCATAGATAGCTCAAAAAGTGCTTGCCAAAAGTTGCACTATTTGTTTTGAGGTTATTAAATACTCAAAGAAAGAGGATAAACATCAGATGAAACGGATTGCTTTAGGCATTCTGCTACTCCTAACGCTATGTGGATGCGTTCATTACGACGAAGAGCTTTGGCTGCATAGGGACGGTTCCGGCAAGGCAAAGATTCGCATTGCCTATCGTTCACCATACGAAAACACCGAGGAAATCCTGCGCAAAGCCGCCCTCCCCGGCGTAAGCTTGGTGAGCTATAATGTTCGTCGTAAAGGTCAGGATGTCATCTATGATGTCACCTTCAAATTCAAGGATATAGAGTCTTTCAATAACATCAACGACCAGCTTGGAACTGCCGATTTTTGGGGAAAAATCACCCTCAATAAGGAGCCTGGCAGACGAATCACCTTCAAACGGCGCATCGCGCTGGGAAGTCAGGACAGCACGGATGAAATGGAAAGCATCTTTTCAAATGAACAAGACGAGCCTCACGCGTGGAACTATAAGTTGCACGTACCTTGGAAGATAACCGATACAAACGCCTTGCCCTCGGGAGTAAATGCCAAAGGGCGCACTATCACTTGGAGCTATGACACAGATAAAATGTGGAACACCCACGAATATATGACCGCCGAATTCCGTAAAGACTTACCCTGGTTTGTTTTCGTGCTCGGCTTTGTCGCGCTCGCCCTCGTCTTTTATGTGTTCTTTTGGCTGTGGAAAATCAGCCGCGGCTCCCACTATCTCGAGCGCATCCGCCAGCGCCTCTAATGCGCTTCATACCAGTTTTTACCATAGCCGATATCCACGGCTAAACGCACGATTTCCTGGTATTCCTGCGGAAGCGCCGCCTCCATCTTATCTCTAATCAAGACAATAGCCTCGTCTAAATAGTCCTTTCTCACCTCAAAAACCAGTTCGTCATGCACCTGCAAGATCATCATGATGCGCTTGTCGTCCTTGATTTCCTCGTGAAGCGTAAGCATCGCGCGTTTAATGAGATCCGCCGCACTGCCTTGAATCGGCATATTCACCGCAATTCTCTCCGCCTCGCTCCTGATTCCCGGATTTTTGCTATGAATGCCTTGAAGCTCCAAGATGCGCCCAAAGATGGTCTGCACGATGGTATTCCTCTGAGCTTCCTCGATCATCCTCTGGCGGAATTCTCGGATGGAGGGAAAACGCGCAAAGTATAATTCTATCAGTTCTTTAGCCCGCTCACCACTGATGCCCAGATCGCGGGCAAGCTTGCGCTGTCCCATCCCATAAAGCAAGCCGAAGTTGATGGTTTTCGCCTCCCGTCGCATGTCGGAATCCACCTCATCCAGCGCCACCGAATAGATTTGCGCCGCCGTTTCTTTGTGAATATCCGTCTTATCTTTGAAGGCGCGAATCAGCACCTCATCGCGACTCATCAGCGCCAAAAGCCGGAGCTCGATCTGCGAATAGTCTGCCGCAAGGATGAGAAAATCGTCGTTTTTTGCCACGAACGCCTTGCGAATCTCACGCCCTAATGAAGTGCGTACCGGGATATTTTGCAGGTTCGGATTAGTGGAAGAAAGCCTGCCTGTGGACGCAACGCATTGATTGAATGAGGAATGGATGCGCCCGCTTTTTTGGCTCACAAGCCGCGGCAACGCACTCACATAGGTGTTTTCCAGTTTATTTAGCTGACGATAATTGATCAGCATCCCCGCGATTTCATAGTCCTCGCTGAGCGCCTCCAAAACGCTGTTATCCGTTGAATATCCGCTCTTTATCTTCTTTTTTGTCGGGAGTTTCATGTCCTCAAAGAGCAATTTGGCAAGTTGAGCAGGGCTATTGAGATTAAGTTCATATCCTGCCATCTTATAGATCTCTTCGGTGAGCTCCTTGATCTGTTTATTCAGCTCGACTGAGAGCGTGGAAAGAATGTTTCTATCGATGGAAACCCCGTTCTCTTCCATACGCATAAGCACCAGCATGAGCGGGAGATCCATCTCATAGAACACCTCTTTTGCGGGGCTTATTTCCAGTTTCTTATGATAGACCTGAAAGAGGCGCAGCGTGACCCAAGCGTCCTCCGCCGCATAGAAATAGGCATCCTCGGGGCTGATGATGTCGAAAGTGCTCTGATTTTTCCCACTGCCGATCAGCTCTTTGATACTCATCATTTTGTAGCCCAATTCAGTATAAGCGCAGTTGTCCAAGGAAAAACTAATTGCCCCTGCATCAAGGATATATGCCGCAATCATGGTGTCAAAATACTGCGCGGGAAGAGCCATGTTATAGCGCTTGAGGATTGCAAAGTCAAACTTCAGATTGTGCCCGATGATTCTCTTGTTATTTAACGCTTTAAAGATCTGTGAGAGAGTGCTTTCCAAAGCAAGATTGTCGGCAAGACTGTGCCCCAAGGGCAGATAATATGAGTGTCTCGGATCGGTGCAAAGCGAGATGCCGACCAGATTTGCTTCTAGTGCGTCCAAGCCGTCCGTCTCCACATCCAGCGCAATCTCTGAGGCTTTTTCCAGCTCAGCGATCACCGTCGGCAGGATATTTTCATCCACCAAGATCGCCTCAAATGCTTTATCCTCTTCTTCTTGCGTCTCTTCCGGCACCACCTCACGCGGCTCTTCTTCTGCCGGTTTTGACTCATCGGCAAAGATATCTGCCTGCGTGGGCTCCGGCTCAAATTGCGCTTCGATGCGTGCCTCAATCCTGCGCTGCAAACTCATGATCTCATAGCGTTTAAGTAGCTCAATTGCCTTTCTCATATTTTGCGGATCAAAAAGCAATTCATCCCTCTCGGGCATCCTTATCTTTGCATCCCGCACGATGGTGGCTAAGTGCTTTGATAAATAGGCAGTTTCCTTGTTTTCAATCAGCTTCTTTTGATATTTTTTATCCACATTTTCTATGTTTTCATAGATATCATCAATGTCGGCAAAGCTATTCATAAGTGCCTGTGCCGCAACGGGACCAATGCCTCGAACGCCGGGAATATTATCCGAACTATCCCCCACAAGCGCAAGATAGTCAATGAATTGCGCGGCATCAACCCCATATTTCTCGCGCACAAAATCAGCGTCCAGAATCTGCTCTTTCATGGGGTCATACATGATGGCATTTTCATCGATCAACTGACAATAATCCTTGTCGCTGGTCACATAAACGATCTCAAAATCATCGCCGAAATGCGTGCCCATCGTGCCCAAAGCATCGTCTGCCTCATAGCCGTCCGCCCCGACATCCGGCACCTTGATCAGCTTAAAAAACTCGATTACCGCGGCGATCTGACTCCTTAGATCATCCGGCATGGGCGGGCGATTTGCCTTATATTCCGCATAATCGAGGTGGCGAAAAGTGGGTGCCGCACGGTCAAAAGCGATCGCAATATAGCGCGAATCCATCTTATCCACCAAGGAAATAAAGGAATTGATCACGCCATAAATTGCGGACGTGTTTTCTTGTTTGCTATTGATAAGCGGATTGCGAATGAAAGCATAATATGCGCGATAAAGCAGTGCCGTGCCGTCGATTAGAAAGAGTTTTTCTTTCATTTTATTGCCACCTTGATCTTTGTTATTTAATATCTTTTTTACTTGAGACACATTATCGAATTCTTTTTTAATCTGTCCAGCAATATTTTTTCTTTTTTTGATTATTGTGTTTTTCTGCGTTTCTGGCTTTTTCGGGGTGCTTCCTTACTGGCTTCTGGTCATGATATGGTCATGATGTGGTCATCACCATGAGCATATCATCACCAAATGATGAGCTGAACCCAATAGGTAAGACATGGGAGTGCAAGAACTTATGCGGCTGTGTGAAATTTGGAAAAGTCGCGTTTTTGATGATATATTCAGGAAATATGAGTTATCGGCATGGAATTCAAGAGCTTAGCTATGCTCATCAAGAAAGCTGATTTGAGAAAAACCGAGCTTATTCCCCACTGCGCGGATGCCCTTTTTCATAAGCCTCTTTGATGTCTTCGAGGCTGAGATGCGTATAGATTTCCGTGCTCGAAAGCTGGGCATGTCCCATCAATTCTTGGATTGAGCGAATATCGGCGCCGCGATTGAGCATGTGGGTGGCAAAACTGTGGCGAATTGTGTGCGGTGAATAGCCCTTGCTGCGCGCGATGAGATCGATGTATCTACCTAAGATTACTTTGAGTTGCGGAGCGTCGAAGTCCCTGCCGTTGGAGGTGAGAAAGATGCGATTGGAGCTTTCATCAGTGACGAATTCACCGCGGATTTTCAGATATTCATTCATGCTATCCATGGCTTTTTGACCCACGGGGAGCATCCTTTCTTTGTTGCCTTTGCCCAAAACCTTGATCAGCTTACGCCTTGAATCCAAATCACTTAGCTTGAGATTGGCGAGTTCCATCAATCGCAATCCGCAGGAATAGAGCAATTCCAGCATAGCTTTGTTGCGAACTCCATATTTATCAGAGGTATCGGGGATGCTTAAGAGCAGTTCCATCTCTTCCTCAGTGAAGAATCTGGGGAGCTTTTTCTCATATTTCGGACGCCTGATCTTCAGCATGGGATTGTCTGTGCGCACTTTATGCAGTCTCAAAAAAGCAAACCAAGAAGAAAGCGAGGCAATCTTGCGCGCCAGACTGCGATTTCCCACGCCATTTGTGGAGAGATCGCGCAAAAAGCCACGGATCTGGGTGACATCTATTTTGTCCGGCGGAGTGCCGGGGAAGTTAATCTCCATAAACTCCGTAAATTGAATAAGATCAATCGCATATCCTTCAACCGTCAGCGGGCTTTTTCCCTCGAGCGTCAGGTGCTCGCTGTGTTTTTTTATCCACTCTCTCATGACTTTTCTCCTTCTTTTTTTGCTTAGAGCCATTATTTTGCTTGCCTTATTCTTTGTCGAGAAAATAATTGGTATCATGCTGGAATAGGACAATATTTCTTTGTGAATCCAGCGAGAACCGCGGCGAAAGAGTCGCAGTAAACAGCCTAATAATAAAGACTTTATGGAGATAAAGATGAATCAACATATAGCCAAAAGCGCAAAAATCGGTGAGAATGTCAGCATCGGCATAAATACCATCATCATGGAAAATGTGAAAATCGGCAACAACTGTCTGATCGGACATAATGTGGTGATTCATCCCGATTCCGAGATCGGTGAGGGTGTGCGCATCGATGACAACGTGATCATCGGCAAAAAACCGCTTTCATCGCCGCGTAGCATCTTCAAAGTTCCTGATAATCTCGAACCCGCGCGCATCGGCTCATTCTGTCAGATCGGCGCAAATGTGGTGATCTATGCCCAATGCACAATCGGCGAGCGCAATCTCATCGCCGACCTCGCCACGATTCGCGAAAACGTAACCATCGGCGAGCTGAATATCATCGGGCGCAATGTCGCAATCGAGAACTTCGTCACCATCGGCTCGCGTAATAAATTCGAGACCAATTCCTATATCACCGCCTATTCCGAAGTGGAGGATTATTGCTTCGTAGCGCCTTGTGCAGCAACGAGTAATGACAACTATATGGCGCGCGATAAAGAGAGATTTAATCACTTCAAGGGCGTGACCCTGAAAAGCGGAGCTCGCATCGGAGTGGGTGCAATCATACTCCCCGGCATCAAGATCGCGGGAGATGGAACTGTCGCCGCCGCCGCTGTGGTCACCAAAGATGTGCCCGAGGCAAAGATCGTCTTGGGTAGCCCTGCACGTACCTTCCGGGATGTTCCGGAAGCACAATTACTTAAGAACAATTTGGACAAAAAATGAAAACACTAATCATCATCCCTACCTACAAAGAAATCGAGAATATCGAGCGCATCATCGGCGTTTTGCTCAGAGATAACGAGAATCTGGACATACTCGTGATGGACGACAATAGCCCCGATGGCACCGCCGAAGCCGTGAAAAAGATCATGGAAACCAGCGATAGGGTGCATATCATCGAGCGTCCGGGCAAGATGGGGCTTGGCTCCGCCTACGTTACGGGCTTTCGCTTTGCGCTCGAGCACGACTATGAATATATCATGGAAATGGATGCGGATTTCTCGCACGATCCGGCAGATGTGCCGCGACTCATCGAAGCGGCGAAGCATAACGATCTCGTGATCGGCTCGCGTTATTGCAATGGTGTAAACATCGTTAACTGGCCTTTCCATCGGCTTTTGATCAGCTTTTTTGCCTCAAAATATGTGAGATGCATCACCGGCATGCCCATCAACGACCCCACGGCAGGCTTCAAGTGTTTCAATCGTAAGGTGCTGGAAAGCATCAATTTAGACGACATCATCTCCGATGGATATTCCTTTCAGATCGAGATGAACTTCCGCGCTTGGGTAAAAGGATTTAAGATCAAAGAAGTCTCTGTGATCTTCACCGAACGCGCCGGCGGAGTCTCCAAGATGAACCGCGCCATCGTCTTTGAAGCGGTGTGGATGGTCTGGTATCTGCAGATCAGTAAGCTCTTAGGAAAGATAAAGTAAGGGCTTATGTTAGAAAAGATAAACGATCCTATTTTGCAGAGCAATGAGGCCGAATTTGACCGCGCGCTCAGACCGAAAAGCCTCAAGGATTTTGTGGGACAAGACCACATCAAGGAGCTCTTGGATATCAGCATCAAAGCCGCCGCCATGCGGGGCGAAGCACTGGATCACGTCTTGCTCTATGGGCCGCCCGGACTGGGCAAAACCACGCTCGCCGGCATCATCGCTCGCGAAAGAGGAGTAAATATCACCGTTTCCAGCGGGCCGGTCATCGAAAAACCCTCCGATCTTGCGGGAATCCTCACCAATCTCGGTAGGCACGAAGCGCTGTTCATCGACGAAATTCACCGCCTCTCGCATGTCATCGAAGAGTATATCTATCCGGCAATTGAGGATTTTGAGATGGAGATCATCCTGGATAGCGGACCTTCCTCACGCACGCTGAAAATACCGATCGAGCCTTTCACTTTGATCGGTGCTACCACGCGGGCGGGATTGCTCACTCCGCCGCTGCGCGATAGATTCGGCATCGTTTTGCGGCTGGATTATTATGATCAGGAGTCCATTGAAAAGATTCTCATCCGTTCGGCGAGATTGCTCGAAGTGGAAGCGGAAGAGGAAGGTATCAAAGAACTTGCGCGGCGCAGTAGGGGCACGCCGAGGATCGCAAATCGGCTCCTGAGACGGGTGCGCGACTATGCTCAAATCAGGGGTGATGGCGTTATTACGCTTGAGATTGCAAATGCGGCGCTGAGCATGTTGCAGGTGGACCATGCGGGCTTGGATGAGATGGATAAACGCATACTTTCCACGATCATAGAGAACTATCGCGGCGGGCCGGTAGGGATCAAAACCATCGCCACGGCAATCGGGGAAGACCCCGGCACCATCGAAGAGATCTTTGAGCCCTATTTGGTTCAACAGGGATTTTTGGAGCGAAGCACACAGGGCAGGAAGGTTACTTTCAAGGCATATAAGCACTTAGGCATCAGTCCTCTCGCCGAACAAAGCGAGATATTTTAGAGCGGAAGTGCCTATGGGTTATGCTAAGAATATAGGGCACAACCTTATAACGCAGATACTTAAGATCATCTTTGGCATGCTCACGGGCATCATCGTGGCGCGTGCTTTGGGTCCTGCGGGGCAAGGCTATGCCGCCTATATCCTCTTGGTGTTCAATCTCTTGGGAACATTTGGGCATCTGGGAATCGTCTCGGCTGCGCCATACTTCCAAAAGAAGAGCGACTTTGCGCGTAAGGACGTCTTTTCCACTAATTTAAATACTGTTGCGCTCATCGTTCTGGGCTTGACTTTTGGTGTGCTTATCTCCTATCTCTGTCTCGGTGCTTTGGCGGATTATAGTGCAATCTATATCGTCTTAGGCATTATCTTGATGGGAGTTACACTCTTTGTTGAACACTATCAGAATTGGCTGATTGCGGATGAGCGGATCATCGAAAACAATCGCGCGGGGCTGGTCTCTTTTTTCATCAAAAGCGGGGCGATTGTCCTGCTCTGGATATTGGGACTGCTCACGCCGTTTTCCTTCCTCTTGGTGAATGCTATCTCCTTGACAATCTGGCTGATACAGTTGCTCTTCAAGGTGCGCGAAAGCTATGCTCCAATCATCTCGGGCAAGCTCCTCAAGGCGGAATATCTCTATGGCTCGGTGGCGTGGACGGCATCGCTGTTTGCCTTCTTGCACTACCGCTTGGATCAGTTCATGATCAAGGCATATTTGGGAGTCAAAGAGCTTGGAGTATATACGATTGCGGTCACGATCGCAGAGCTGCTCTTCCTGCTGCCCATGGCGATCCATTCGGCGCTGAGCGGGAGGCTCTATAATGCTGATGACGAAGCACATAGCCGTCATGTGGTGACCAAGACCTTTCGCCTCAGTATGCTGATTTGTTTTCTGCTCTGCTTTGTGGGTGTGGCGGGGAGTTTTCTCATCCCCTTCGTCTATGGTAGAGCTTATCAAGGCGGGACAGCGATCATGCTTATCCTCTTGCCGGGCATTCTTTTCGCCTCTGCGCCAAAGCTGCTTTCGCCCTGGTTCTTTGCCTCGGGCAGGCCGAAGATTCACCTCTTGGCGACCACTATCAGTCTGGGCATGAATCTCATCCTGAACCTGATCTTTATCCCGATCTGGGGTGCAAATGGCGCGGCTTTTGCCTCTACTATTTCTTACTTCTTCTATGGTGCATACTATTTGGTGGTAATGAAATACGTCGATGGCTTCTCCTTGCGGGAATTGCTTTTGCCGCATCGGGATGATCTTGAAATGTTGAAAGGATTGCTGCAGAGATGAGACTTTTGGATCATAGGTGGTTTCAAAGCGGGGCTGTCGCTGTCGCGGGATATGCTTTTACGCGAGATGGTCACTTTCTGGAAGGTAAGGCTTTGGCAGATTACTTTGCCTCCTTCGAGGGTGAAGAGGGTTTTGCTGCTAAGCTAAAGGGGCTAAATGGCTGTTTTGCCTGCATCATCGAGAATCCTGCGGGCGTCTTTGCCGCGGCTGACAAAATCCGTAGCATCCCGCTATTCTTCGACAATTCGGGCAAAATCAGTGACCATGCTGAGAGCATCGATACCCTTATGCCAGAGATGCTTGAGGCTAACGATACTTTCAGCGAGTTCCTCATCACAGGCTTTGTTTCCGGTGAGGATACGCTGAACCCAAATCTGCGCCAAATTCCGGCGGGGCATTATCTGGTTTATTATCGCTCTGTGGGAGCTCCCGCGCTCAAGGCTTACTATCGCTATCTGCATACTTTTGAGAGTGATAAGCCGGAGTCGGAACTCGTCTGCGATATGCACAGCATGCATTTGGGCGTCATCGAGCGTCTCGTGCAATCTTTAGACGGCAGGCAGGCGGTGATCCCGCTCAGCGGAGGTTATGACTCCCGCCTCTTGGCGTATCTGCTCAAAGAAGCGGGATATCCGAAGCTAATCGCCTTCTCTTATGGGGCAAAAAACCATCCCGAAGTGCGCATCTCAAAAAGTGTGGCGAAGGCTCTTGACATCCCTTGGTTCTTCGCCGAATATACCCATAAAAGCTGGTATCAGGCATACTTCTCGGAGGATCGCAAACGATACTACCGTCATGCTTTTAATGCCGCGTCATCGCCACATATTCAAGATTGGCAAGCAGTTAGAACGCTCAAAGCGCAAGGGGTCTTCGAGGACGATGCCGTCTTCATCCCGGGGCATAGTGCAGACTTCCTGCAAAACGGGCATCTGCCTGATATCTATGCAGATCAGGCGCACTTCACGAAAGAGGAGCTTCTCGCGCAGATAAGGGGAAAACACTATAAACTCTGGCAAAATGCGGATGCTTCTGAGAATGCCGGCTTCGATAGAAGGATAGAGAAAGTCATCGATATTTCGCCGGAAATGACTGCGCTTCAAGCGGCTGCGCTCTTTGAATATTTCGATATGCAAGAGCGGCAGGCGAAGTTCATCGTCAATTCGCTGCGCGTCTATGAAGACCTCGGCTACACGTGGCGTCTGCCTTTCTGGGATGATGCGATGCTGGATTATTGGCTTGAAATTCCGCTTGCGCAAAGGCTTCATCGCCGGCTCTGGGGACTCTATGCCAAGGACTTTCTGCCTCTCAAACAGCCTATTTTCAGAGATTACAGCATTCCCATGCGACTGCGAAATAAGGCTCTGCGCATAGCATTCGGGGAGATTTGGGATGTACGTTATGGACGCTTTGCACCCTTTGAAAGCGTGTGCCAATACAGCAAAATCCGCGTGGAAAGCTACCTTCGTAAAGACATCTCTTACCCGGATTTCGTGCCTTCAAAACAGTCGCTGCTCAGAAGCGACATCAATGCCCTGCAAGCACTTAGGGCAATTTATGAATTGTGAAATCAAAGATAAAATAAAGCTCTCTTGCATCCCCGTATTCGATATATCTGATCCTGCCTTTGTTGCCCTCAAACTTATAGCCCAGTTCCAGTTCGCCGCGGACTCCGTCCTTGCTCAGGCTCTCATATCCGCTTGCGTCATCGCTGAATAAGACCATGTTAAAGTTGGTGCTATTGTGCAGTCTCGCGCCGAGTTGCGTCCAGAATTTGTCCTGTTCCCACTTCAGGCCTTGGTTCCATACAAAGCCGCTGTTCAACGAAGCCTTCTTTTCTTGGTAGTGATAACGGGCTGATTGCGTGAGAGATAGCGACTTCGCTACGCGCGCCTCGCCGCTGATTAGAAAGCGCCAGTTCGCGGGAATCGTGGAAAGATAGCCCTCGTCATACTCTGCAAGAAGCTCGCGGTCTATGCGCCTCAATGCGAGTTTGAACTTGTAACTCTTATCGCTGTAGCTGTAATCAGCACCGCTGTTTAGCATCCATTTGTTCTTGCCGGGCGTGTTTGTAATCTTGTTTGCCGTGCTGTTTAAACTTAGCTTCGACCTCTTGTCCAAATCCAGGTTGAACGCTGCGCCGAGTTCCTCTTGATGACGCTCGTTTTTGAAGTAAACAGACTTGGCGTAAGTCGGCAGTTGATAGTTGCCTAAGTGTCGGTAATGCCATTTGTGCGAGAAGTTATCCCACTTGCCTTCCCACTCGGCTTTGAGAGCGAGTCCCTTCTCTTGCAAGCCAAGCTCGCCTCTTAGCTGGTTGTTCTCACCGTAATATCCCGCCGTCAGGTTGAGGTTGAGCAAGTCTTTATCTATCTCGTCCTTGAGAAAGTCCTTGCTATAATTTTGAGTAGCAAAGACCAACGCGCCATGCAAGTTCTCGGACTTATAGCCAAAACTCAAGGCGCCTATCTGTTCTTGCACCTTAAAGTCATCATCTGCTTTGTTGGCATAAAGTCGTTCAATCTTGTTCCCCCTTAGCAGTGCCATACGACTCACAACGCTATATAATGCCATGACATGCATCTTATCTCTGTCAAGCCGGACGCCGAGCCCAAAGGGGGTGTAGTTCATGGGGTCAGGAGTGTTGTAAAAACTGCGCCCGCTCTTGGCTTCTTTGAAGAGTAAACCGCTGCCGAATGCGGGTCTCAGTGAACCGAGATAGATCATATCATCATAAGAAAGCTGGATATTAGCAGCGAGTGTGCCGCTTATATCAGGATCGGGAAAGGCACTTGGATTAAATGTGTCGATGCTCAGCTTCATCCCCGTTTGCACTTTCCAACGCTCAGCCTTGACCTGCAATGCACCGAGCATATAGGGATTATCAGCCAGCTTGGAAGCAAAATTGATTCCGATGCTATACGGCTCAAAGCCTATGTAAGTCTCGTCAAATCTCTCGTCTGATAGACCGTCCAAATACTGCTCTTCATTGAGTTCTTGTGCGATGACGAGCCCCCAATATAGACATAATAATACAGCTAAAATAGTCGCTTTTATCTTCACTCTTCACACTCCTTAAATCTCAAACTGTGTTGCTCATATCTCGGTGTTTCCAGTTTGCCTTCACCAGCCATATTCCAGTGAGAGTCCATGACAAGGCCTCAACTCCGTGTGAGTCTTGATGGCATATATCAGCTTCAACTTGTCGTGGCTGATGTTCACTCCGCCGCCGAATGATGCGGGATAGTGCATCCATGAGCCATAGAGGCTAAGGCTGGGGTGGAGCTTATATGCCATCGCAAACCTGAGCGAACCTTTCTCATTTCGGGGATGAACATAGCCTCCGCCGAGGCTCACTGCTTCATTGATCTCTTTGGCAAGAAAGAGTCCAAGCTCGCCTTCCTCGCCGGTGATATCTAAATATCTCGCCTCAGTCTTGAAATCTTGGTAGGAATATCCCAGAGCAAAGTCGGCATCAAAGCGATACTCTCCGTCGTCACCCACGCTGTCATAATCCAGATGTAGGCTTGTTCCCAGCGCAAAACCGCCTTTTAACCAAGCCACATTGAGGTATGGATTATGCGCCGTGTAGTCTTCTTGATTGAGGTATCCCGTTCCGGCACCGAGCTTAAACACGCCCAATTTATAACCTTGATGCAAGCCATAGAGATGAATCCCCGGCGTGGAGAAAGGACTGATATATGTGAAAGCAAAGCCCGTCACATTGGCAATAGGCGAGATTGCTGTGTCCTGAGCGCTATCCGAGAGAAGCGAGATATCTGCCAACGCCAATGCCGTCGCCGATGGTCTGAGTGCCCCTAAAGAGCCAGCCATCAAGACAAGGCAAAGACACGAGATTAGCACGCTGATACGAGCGCAATATCTGAGCTCTCGCAAAGAGCCAGCCATCGAAGTAAAGAGGCTGATAAGTCTCCCTCGCGCGAATCTCGCAGCCACTTCTCGGCTCTTAATAAAGTGTTATTTCGCTTTCAGGATCAAAGAAGTGGACTTTCACCATATCCACCGAGACGAGCAGTGTTTCACCCATTTTCGGCAAGTCTTTGGGGTCAAAGCGCGCGGTAAAGCCATGATTATCCGTCTTGAGCAGGACGTGATATTCGTTGCCCAAGGGCTCCACGAGGTCACAGACAGGGCTGAATTGCTGCGGGAAATCCGCCATTGAGTCGTGTCTGGCGTCATAGATATCCTCAGGGCGCACACCCATGATGATGGTTTTATTCTCATAGGCTTTAAGCTTCTCGGCCTGATCAGGAGTAAGTTTGAGAGCAAAGTCCTCTCCATCAAAAGTGAGTGCTCCATCTTTAGCGACGAGTTTACCGGAGACGATATTGATCGCCGGACTACCGATGAAGCCGGCAACAAAGAGGTTTGCAGGGCTGTTATAGATATTCAACGGGGTATCGATCTGATGGAGTATGCCATCTTTCATGACGACAATTCTATCCGCCATGGTCATCGCTTCCACCTGATCGTGAGTGACATAGATCATCGTGTTTTCAAGGGTTCTATGAAGCTTAACGATCTCCGCCCGCATGGCGACTCTGAGCTTTGCATCGAGGTTTGAGAGCGGCTCATCAAAGAGGAAAACCTTTGGATTGCGGACAATTGCGCGCCCTAAGGCAACGCGCTGTCTTTGACCACCCGAAAGCTGAGCAGGCTTGCGTTTGAGCATGCTTTCAATCCCCAAAAGCCCTGCCGCATGATCGACTTTCTTCTTGATCTCGGCCTTGCTTTCTTTGCGCAATTTGAGCGCGAACGCCATGTTGTCATAGACGCTCATATGCGGATAGAGGGCATAGTTTTGGAAGACCATAGCGATATCACGCTCTTTGGGTTGCTTATTATTCACCAAAGTATCCCCGATATAGATATCACCGCTGGAGATTTCCTCCAAGCCGGCGATCAGGCGCAACACGGTGGTCTTACCGCAACCAGAAGGGCCGACGAGCACCATAAACTCTTTGTCTTCAGCCACAAAGCTGACATCTTTGACGGCATGAAAGCCGTTATCATAATACTTGTTTAAATTTTCAACTCTTATCTTTGCCATGCAATATCTCCTTGAGGTTTCACTAAACTTCAGCCACTGTATTAATGTCAAGAACCATTTTTATGCCCTCTTTGCCTCATAGTTAAAATGACCATCTTCATGTTTCACTTAATGCATCGTTTTTTTCAATAAACTGGACTGTGCGATTGCGCCCATCATTCTTCGCTTGATAAAGCGCCTTATCCGCCTCACTGATATATCTATCAATCACTTCATATCCCACAGGGTCCATGATCACACACAATCTCCACCCTATGCTTATCGTGATTTTAATAGTTTTATCCTGATATATAAAGCTCTTTTTCTCAACCTTTTGGCGCAGCTCTTCCAAGAGATCATGACTATTTTTGCCGATATCAAAGAGAATCGCCAGAAACTCCTCCCCGCCATAGCGGATGATGATATCACTTTTACGGAAGAACTTTGTAAATATCTCGGCAAGATCGCGCAAGACTAAGTCTCCGGCACTGTGTCCATACTCGTCATTCACCTTTTTGAACCAATCAATATCCAGCATAGCAAAGGTGATCTGTGTTTTATGACGAGCAACAAGCGCAAAGATTTGCAGGAGGTTATTATCCATAAAGCGGCGATTTCTCAGTCCCGTCAAAGCGTCCGTGAGCGAGAGTTCATCCACTTCCTTATAGAGATATTCGATCTTTTGATAGTTGCTTTGGATGTTTTCCACAAAGAGCTCATTGCGCACCGTATTCTGCAAAGAAAGCTCCGTCACTTTATTTTCCAAGAATATCATGCTGATCTTATATTCGAGAGGCGAGGTATGTTTGCGCAAGAATATTGACATCTCAATGACTTTTTGCCAACATCTTTGAATGTGTATATTTGAATCTTTAAAGCTTTGAACGCTATGATAGAAATTCACGGAATCAAATTCTGAATTCTGCCCGGCATATAGGTGTAAGCGCTGTAGATGCATGGAATTCATATAGTCATAGCCCACGGCCAAAAGCGTCCTATACAGAGTATTTTTTGAATTGATATCCAAACGATGATCTTCAAGGCAAAAAAGCAGGTAGCCCACAACTACCAAATTCAAACCGCCCTTATTTTTCAGACTCTGATAGAGGCTGCCCAAGATCATCTCATAATATTTGCTATTTTTGAGGTAGCTGATGTGGCGAAACCATTCCAAGAGCACATAGATAGCGGCATCGGGACCAGACTCCCAAAAGACATCAGCAATGAGCTTTAGATATTCCACAAACTTTTGCTTACTGATTTCCTGATGTTCACATAGGCGGATTTTGCACAGCTTAAACAAAACCTGAGATTCAAAACTCTGGTTATCGAGGTCTTTTTGAATATCGACAACCAGCTGTTTTGCCGCCTCGATATGCTCGATCTCGAAATAGATGCAAAGCAACTGCAACTTATCAAAGAATGCCGTATTCCGCGGCTCACTTTCCAAATATCGATAGAGTACGCCCAAAATGGTTTGAGAAACATGGCTGTTATCCATGATAGGCATGTGTTCATTAAGCACCAAAAGCTCATAGAGTTTGCCTTGATTTGCCCGAGGCGAAGAGATAAGCGTGTCAAACATGATGGTATAAACAGTGCTGACACTTGCAATCATCCGATCGGGGTCTTTAATCATTTCTTGATGTTGCGCCATGAGCATAGCAGTATTCTCGATAGATTCATCGGTGGGTTTTTCGGTGGGATTTAGCAGATTCGAGACAAATTTTTTTATCCCCGATTCTGACTTCGGGCTGATCGCACTTAAACGAAATATTTCAGCTTTATCATTCATTTCCCCTCCTCAAGAGCAGGGACAAATCTAAAGACTTGCTCACCGGGTTTGGTGAGACCAAATTGCTCGCGAGCAGCCTTTTCTGCCGCCTGCGGATCGGTCTTAAGTCTTTGATTCTCCAACTGCAATGAGTCATTTATAGCCTTTAGCCTAAGAGTTTCTTGTTCCAAACTTTGCACCTCTTTTTTCAGCTTTCCGGTTTTCCAAAAGCTGTTACGCCCCGTAAATCCTATCCAGATCAAAAGCAGGACGATCACTGCATAATAGATATAACGCAAGAATGTTGGAACATCCTTATTCTTGTGCCTCATCTCATGAACCTCCGCGCCACAAAGGATTTGTGGATATCTATCGCCTGAATGGGACAGAGTTCGTGACAGCACATACATTTAATGCACTCATCGCGCATGACCATAGGATAGCCATTTTCTCTCCAGGCAATGGCTTGCACCGGGCATGAGCGAACGCAAACACCACATTTGATACAGCGATCGCTGACCTGTGGATAGTGATAATAGACTTTCTTAAACGTTTTAGAGACGATTGGTGGGAGATATTTCAGCCCTTCCTTGCCGAGCTTAACGAGTGCTATATCTGCATCGAGCTGATAGTTATAGAAGCTACGCGGCACGCTGATCTGCGAGGGCAAAATACCATCTTTGACCAATGCCGGTTGCAGATATGGAATGTCTTTGATCTGAAATCCCATCATCTTACTCGCCACATAATCCAGTGCCGACACGCTCTCGCTACCCATGAGCAGCCCAAAGTTTTGCACCTTCCCCGCCGAGGGACCTGCACCATCCATCCCCGTGATGCCATCGATAATGGTGTAGCTAATCTTATTACGTGCAGCGAGATACACAGCCAAAAGCAGATCGGCAAAGCCCCGAGTATCCGGATGCAGACGGTGATATTCGCTTTTCACCATGCCCGGAACAAGCCCATAGAGGTTTTTCAGCGCTCCCGTATAAGCCATCAGCGAGTGCGTTTTATATTTGGCGACGTTGATCACTATCCCACACTCATACAAGGCGTTAGATATCTTCAGGCTGTGCCCGTTTGACTCCACGGTTCTATAGGGATGAGTAGAAAGATTGACCAATTTGATGGGATATCTATCGGCAAGGTCTTGAAAGCCGCAAAGCTCCCATACCCTTGATACTGATACAGTTCCGCCGGGACTATCGCCCACCCAGACCTCTTTGTTTTTGCCCAAGAAATAGCGAATAATGGCTTCAACCACGATTGGGTGGGTGGTGACGGCGCGCGATGGCAGATATGCGCCCAACATATTTGGCTTGATCAAGACTCTTTTGCTGCGCTTGAACTTACTACTCTTAATGCCGCTAAACCAACGATCTACGGCACTTTCTATCTCACTAAGTTTATATTCTGATATGGCTCGAATCTGAACCGAGGCAGCAGTTTTCATGATCTGATCTCTCGCTTACGTGTAAAAACACTGAGTCTAAGATTCAGCCCCATCTGCAGATGTGTGGTATAGACCTCACCAAATGCGGCCTGCAAAATAGAGAGATTTAAACTGCCATCTTTGAAGAGATATTCCACTCCGGCACTGAGATAATGCTGCTCGTCTGACAGGATTGTCATGGTTTCTTGCCATTCCCAGATATCGCCGACATCATCGAGATTGCTATGGATGGGAAGCAAGATTGTCCCGCTCCAAACCCCTGATTTATACATATATCCGAGGCGATAGATTCTATTATCATCGCGTCTTTCCAGCCCTAATCCGAGGCTCATTTCGTCCTTAAAAAGCTCGTTTTCTGCCTTATAATTTCGATAGCCGAGGTCTAAAGCCGCGCGATTCTGCCCCTTTTCATAGCTGACACCCGTCTTGATCTCCCAAGGCAAAACCTGCTGATAATCCACATGCCTGAGCTCCCAATTGATCTTCCAAGGCAAGAGCGCACTTAGCCCAAAGGCAAAATTGCCCCTTTCATAGAGCATGCCCGGCTGAATCCTAAGTGCATACATATTATGATCATCCCGATGAAAATCGTGCCGGAAGATCGAGTCACGGATGCGATGTAATTGATTGTGCACACCCAGCCCAAAGCTCAAGTTCTCACTCGGCAAATAGTTAGCCATGATGCTCGCTTGATGCAGCTCATAATTGGGCTGCCTGGCAATGAGCTGTCCACCCTGATTGATCTCAATCGTATAGTCTTTAAGAACAATCGACTGCGGGTTGCTATAGCATAGTGCGAGATGCATTTTGGAAGAAAGAGGCATGCCGATCCCGACGATCCCGACAGGCACCGCCGATTCATAGCGAGGAGCAAAGTCCAAACTCGGCTCTGCAATCGAAGGTTTGATATCCAGCTCCACAAAGACGCGCACCGAATCCGGCCTCATAACCGCCGGATTGATCAGCCCCATTTCCGAGCTGCCGGAAAGTGCAACTCCGGTATATCCGCGCCCTGCCGCTTCCGCTCCGAGATAGTTGCGCGCAAAAGCTGCATAATATGCTCCGGCAAATTGCGGCGTGGTCAACACTTTCAAGGTATCCTGCACACCTGCAAAAAGCCCTAAAGAAAGGACAATCAGCAGCGCAGTAAGAAAATATCTTTTCTTATTCATTTCAATAACTCTTTAACACATAAAGGTTTGATGCCGTTCTTTGCCCACCGACACTATGCGCACGGGAACCTCGGTGAGGTCTTCAACCGCCTCCAAATAGAGGTGCGCATTGGCGGGCAGATCGTCTTTGTGGCGAACTCCGGTGATGTCCTCTTCCCAGCCCTCAAAAGAGAGATAGGCGGGCTTCACCTTTTCCAAATCCAGCGCGTGAGTAGGCGGCGTGCTAAGCAATTTGCCCTTATATTCATAACCCACGCAGATCTTGATATCTTCGATGCCGGAAAGAACGTCCAAGAGAGTGAGCGCAATTCCATCCAAAGTATTGAGTTTAGCAGTATATGCAGCCATCACGGCGTCAAAATATCCGATGCGTCGCGGACGTCCCGTGGTAGAGCCAAATTCATTGCCTTGCTTCCTGATCTTATCCGCCAAAGCGCCCTCAATCTCGGTGGGGAAAGGACCTTCGCCCACACGGGTGGCATAGGATTTGAAAATGCCTATCACTTCATCGATATTACGAGCGGAAAATCCACTGCCCGTGCCGATTGCATCCACCATCGTATTGCTTGATGTCACATAAGGATAGCTTCCCCAGCTACGGTCTAAAAGCGTGCCTTGAGCGCCTTCGAAGATGATCTTCAAATCTTGCGCCTTTGCTTCATGCAAGATTGGTAAAGTATTGCTGCAATGCTTTTTGAGCACATCCCAGTTTTCCTGAAGCAGATCGCATTGCTCGCTTAGTTCCGCAGCGTTGATCACCACTCCGTGATAGTTATAAAGGTCTTGAAGACGTTGTTTTAGATAGCGTTTATGCGCAAGATCGCCGAGGCGTATGCCCATGCGAGCAGTGAGATCGGCATAGGTGGGGCCAATTCCGCGCCCCGTAGTTCCGATCTTACCTTTGTTTAAAATCTCTTCGTTGCGTCCATCCAAATATTGATGCAAGGGAAGCACAACTCCTGCCCTCTCATCGATATAGAGTCTATCGCCAAAATCCACCCCGGCTGATTCCAAAGAGCGGATTTCCTCCACTAAACGGACGGGATCAATCACCACTCCGGCGCCGATGATACACTTTGTATCCTTATAAAGCATCCCCGACGGGACGGTGTGGAAGACATACTTCTTCCCGTCCACGACAATCGTGTGCCCGGCATTACTGCCGCCCTGAAATCTTACGACAAGATCTGCATCGGAGCCAAGGTAGTCAACAATTTTCGCCTTGGCTTCATCGCCCCACATACATCCCAAAATAGCTATTGATGGCATTTTATCTCTCCAATTTTCAATAATATCATCTTATAATTAAACATATTTTTGTCAACTGTAAATCTCATTGTTTTGCGTCCTCTGCGTGCCAAAATTGTATAATTTCTTCCATAGGCACTCTTCTTTCGCCGCTTGAAAACTTGTGTAAAAGCTTGCCATAGAAGCCTTCTTCATCCTCCGGATAGCCAAAGGGCGACATCGCAACTATCCTCCAGCTTTTCGGAATTTTTAGATAGCGTGAAAGCAACTTCTCCGAAAAAGCAGCCATCCAACAGCTCCCAATCCCCTTTTCCCAAGCGCAAAGGATTATCTGATGAAAGGAAATCGCAGTATCGACGAGGTAGTAGTCTTTATTATTCACGTTGAGGTTCTTTTTCATCTCGGCACAGGCGATGATCACGCAAGGCGCATCTTTGATGAAAAAATTGCTCAGTCCGAGAAGACCCGTATGACGTGCCAATTTACGGATTTCGTCCTGGTCTGTGAAAACGACGTAGCGCCAAGGCTGACGATTTTGTGATGACGGCGCGATCCTGCCCGCCTCGAGGATGTCGTTTAAGTCTTCATCCGAAAGAGGATCCGGCCTGAAAGCACGCACGCTCCGCCTGCTTTTCATCAATTCCAAAAGGCTGTTTTCTTTATCTGTTTTTATCTCTTTTTTCATTGTTTCATCCTATTGAAAAGCATCTTTAATGTCAACTCTATTTTGCCGCGTGCATATCTCATTGCTTCCTTATGGGTTACGCTTATCGTCTGCTTATGATATGCTCATGGTGATGACCACATCATGACCATATCATGACCAGAACCCAGTAAGGAAGCAGTGGAAAGGGCATGATGGAAAAGCGGCTCATGCGATGCCTAAAACTACGTTTATCCAGACGAGGTCTTCGCGACCGGGGAGCCTGTCTTGGGTCTCGCTGATGAGCATCAATTCCAAACCCGCTTCCCGAAAGCCGCTTTCTTCCAATTTCGGCAGGGTGTAGTCACAATACCAGCGTCCTTCTCTAAGGCCTTCAAAGTCGCCTTTTTTGAAGGAGGCAAAGATGCGTCCTTCGGGTTTGAGTGAGCGTTTCAGGCGTTGCCACATATCGGGCATTTCTTCAAATTTGAGATGGATCAAAGAGGCGCAAGCCCAGATTAGGTCGAACTCTGACTCGAACTTGATTTCTTGCATCTTATATGGCCAAACTTCAATGCCGAAATTTTCCATGGCAAGACAGGCAAGGCCTTGCGAGGGTTCGATGGCAAAAACTTCGTAACCCAGGTCTTTAAAAAATGCGGCGTCGCGACCGCTGCCACAGCCCAAATCTAGGATGCGTGCAAGCTTTGGAAGGCTCGGCAAAACCATGTCATAGAGTTCTTTCATGTCCGCATGAACGGTTTTGTCAAAATATTGTTGTGCATGTCTGTTATAATAATTCATTTTGTCTGTTCTTTCTCTTTTTTACTGATATATAATAGAAAAAAATATCCTTTACTACTGTCAAGAAATAAATTAAAAACTTTGCTATATTGTGCGCAATCATCGCCCTGATAATCAAAAACTTGACAGAATATGCGCCTGAAATTGTCTTACCCAAATTCATCGAATCAGCGATTATTTGAGCTGAAAAACAGGAGAGTGTGACCTCTGTAAGATATTCACTAATATACAGATGGTCAGACAGTTATGAAAAACCAATACTTATCAAAGATCAAAGATATCAGTCTTAGCCTTATGATTTTCCTTTTCGCCATGATTGTTCTTGGCGGATGCAAAAGCACTGCACCAAAAGAAGAAGCTTTTTTGCCCATTCGGATGGACTTGAGCCCCGCTCAACAGCTTGACATTGAGATCAATCGCGTGGTGGTGAAAATCAGTAAAGGTGATTTTCAGAGCAGCATGGAGCTCGAAATCGAGGGACACAGCGCTCATGGCACTTTTGTGGGGCTTAATCCCGGCATATATGCAATCGATGTAATGCTATATAGTGGCAATACTTTGGTTGCAACCGGACAGGGTACTGCAGAAGTTTTGCCCGGCGAGACCTCAACAGTTTACATCAATTTGCAATTTGTTCCCGGCGGATTGGATGTCATCATCGGCTGGGGCACGCCCTATGAACAAAGTCGGCGCATCCTCTTTTTGGGCAATAGTTTAGTTGCCTCAAATAGCGGGGTTGACCTGCATCTGGAAGCACTGCTCAGAGCGGCAAATCCCGAGTGGGATATGACGATAATGGCGCGCGCACCGGGAAGCTATACCCTGCAAACTCATTTTAACGATCCGCAAACTCGGGCAGCCATTCAAAGCGGAGATTGGGACCTCGTCATCGTGCAAGAACAAAGCGTTCGACCCGTGATTGCGCCTGAGCTTTTCTATCAATATGCAGATTCGCTGAATACCATGATCCGAGCGGCAGGAGCTCAGACTGCGTTTTATATGACCTGGGCGCGAAGTGATACACCTGAGATGTATATCCCGTTAAGAGATGCCTATCGCTATATCGGTGCGCATCTTGACGCACCGGTGATCCCGGCAGGAGTCGCCTTTCACAACGCTGAAGATAATCTGCAAATGCCCGAACTCATCAGCAGCGATCACTTGCATCCCACCCTTGCGGGAACATATCTCGTATCATGCCTTATGATGGCAAAAATCTGGGCACAAAATCCTTATGGAAATAGCTATATTCCGAGCGGCTTGAGCAGGAGTGAGGCGGTGTTAATCCAGCAATTAGCTTGGGAATCATCCTTTCTCAGAGATAGTAAGTAATGCTTTCAAAACCCGTTAATTATCGAAAATAGAAGCATGTTTCAAAGCTTTAATTTAAATATTTCTTGACAGAAAAACACATCTGACAGTATTGTAAGTCAACGAAGGATCGGAACATTCGAAGACAAATCCGGGCTAAAACCTTTAATACTGTTAAAAATACGTAAACAAACTGAATCGACACTTTTGTTTAGTGCTTATAAAAAAGCTGATGCTATGATGCAACGGCCATGATAATGGAGACTCATTTATGATTAAAGAAGTAGGTCGTCTTAATATTGATGACTACAAAATACTCGATGCGCATGTGGAAAAAATCTTTCGTAACCTCGATAAGGATAAGGAAGAGCTTGCCATCAAACAAATTAGCGAACTGGGAAACACTGCGAACTATTTCGTCCGTGAAGAACTGGGCAAACGTCTTGCCGTCTATTCCGGGAAGGCTAATTTAGACCAGATTTGTGGTGATTTGTTGAAGGATTTCATCTATGGTATCCGTGCTACGGGACTGTTTTATTTCTATTATAAATACTTCGACAGTCCGGATCACATTATCGCAACCCTCGATAAAACCTATGCGAGCGTGCCTTGGGAAAGTGAAACCATTTGCTTTGATATGTGGAAAAGATTTCCTGAAGAGATGAGGGACAGTATGCCGCTTTGGGCAGATAGCCCCGATGAGAAAAAGCGTGCAATGTCCATGCACGGAATGGAAAATATCGCCGCAAAGAACCCGCAATATGTTCTGACTTTTCTCAGCAAGTTGCTCGATGATGAGGGCGAAGAAGTGCAAAAGAAGATCTCGCATATTCTCACGCAGGTGGGAAGAGTGCGCCCTGTTCAGACCTATACAAACGTGCGTCGCTGGCTCATAGATGCCGATGAAACGCGCTTTAACACGATCTGGCAAACTCTGAAAAGATTGGCAAATATCTTCACGCAAAAAAGCCGTCGAGAAAACGGGAATGACTTCCTTACCATCACTCAAAAGACCATCAATGAATGGCGTAAAGACCCCAACCCAAATGTCCGCGAAATGGGCACAAAACTGGGCTCTGTGATCAGCATTCGCAAAAGGAAGAATGAGCGCTGATCTATCTCGGATAAGCATTATACTCGTTGAACCCATCTATGAGGGAAATGTCGGCGCAATTGCGCGAATAATGAATAACTTCTGCTTCAGCGATCTGCGGATCGTGGGCAGTATTCCCCAGAAAAACGACTTCTATCTCGCCATGCATTCTAAGGAGATTTTGGAAAACGCTAAGATCTATGATAGTCTGAAAGATGCGCTGGTTGATGTGGACCGCGTCATCGCCTTCTCTCGCCGTAAAGGAAAACTCAAGCCGGTGGACTTATCGCCAATGCAGATGGCAAGTTATGTGCACGATCTGCCGCTTCTCAAGATAGGCTTGGTCTTTGGGCGGGAAACCTTTGGACTCACCGACGATGAGGCTAATCTCTGCCCCTTAAGATGCCACTTTTCGGCAAATCCGGACTTTCCCTCCATCAATCTCGCTCAGGCTGCGGCTTTGGCGTGTTATGAGATCAAGTCTTTTCCGCAGAGAGTCGATGAGGACATGGGGCGAAATTTGACGGATGCCGTGGGTAAAGAAGAGCTGGAAAAGATACACGGCTATCTCTATGGTGTCTTAGAAGATATCAATTATTTCAGCGATCGAGAGACCACCAATTGGGAAACCTTCCTCAAAAAGATGTTGGTGCGCATGAATCCAAACAAAGAAATGGTCTATCGCCTGCGTCAAATGTTCAATCGCATACATGTCTTAATCAATGGAAAAGGCAAGGGTTACGACTAATATTCTCAGCTTTGTTCAGATATAATTACTGCATTGGAACAAAGCTTGCATCTTAACAGGATACAGCCTGATAAAGTGCCTTAGATCAAAATCATCTGGAGAAAATAATGCAAGCTAAAAACGATAAATATGAAGCGATCTTAAAGTGCGCACTGAAATTCTGTTTTGACCGAGAAGACCCTGTGCGCGCGATCCGAAATATGCGTAATTTCAATGAAGGTTACGACGCATTCGGCATTGAAGATGAAGAGATAAAAGTCTTGCGCGATAGGATATTAGATGAGTTTGGTCTTGAGGTCGATGAGCTTGCCGATCTCGGTTCTGTCCTATTTAAAACCGGTAAATATGAGCTGGGCACACTCGCTATCATGATGCTGAAAAAGAATCGCCCTCGACTTACAGCACACGTTCGTGATCAAGTCAAATATTGGCTGGATGAATTGGTTGAGAATTGGGCACATGCCGACTTTCTGGCGATCAAGATCCTCCCCGTGCTCTTTGAACTGGGGCTCGTGGACCTGGAAGTTTGGAAACAGTGGCGAGATTCGGAGAGTAAATGGACTCGCCGCGCAAGTTTCGTCACTTTCGTTTGGTTGCGCAAAGCCGAAAAAGCGGAAAATATCCTGGAATTCATCAAACCCTGCCTCAATGAAAATGATAGAAACGCGCAAATGGGACTTTCCTGGCTGATCACAGACCTCTGGCACAAATCGTCGGAGCAAGTGGAAGAATATCTATTGGAACATAAAAAGGATATAAACCCCTATATTCTCAAGGCTGTAAGCGATAAGATGCCCCATGCAAAAGCAAAGGCTTTTCGCCCGAAAATCGTCAAAAATCGAAACAATCAGAATCGCAATAATCAGAACCGTCAGCATAAAGCGCGACAACCGCGCAAACAATCATATAGATCGCGTAATTCAGACTAAAGACCGAGTTGCTGCGTCGTCTTGAAATGCAGCTTGGCAACCTCGTCAAACCTCTCTTTGCCATGCTTTTGGATGAAGCTGCGGGCGCTGTCAATCACTCGTTTATTTGCCCCCAAGGGGAAACTCATGTCAAAGCTGTTGCTCATCTTTTTCATGTGTTCCAAAAACTGATAGCGTGAGAGTATGGAAGCGGCGGCGACGGCTATATCTCGTTCGGCGGCAGTGCGTTCCACCACGTTCACATCCGGATATTTGGGGATGATCAAGGCGCGAGCTTTCTGAGCCTTTGAAAATTGGTCGATGATGACTCCTTCCGTATTTGGTCTTTCGTCCAAGATGCCGCTGATGACCTTGAAGTGGAGCCATGCCAAGAGGTCGTTGAGATTGCGTCCCCTCTGCTTGAAATCCGCAATCAGCTCGTTATAGCGCCGTGGTTTGATCACAACTGAATTGGCTTGGCCGGGGAAGTTCAAATATAATTCTTTGGCGATTTGATAGATCAGCTTTTCGTTTAGCTTTTTGCTGTCTTCCACGCCTATCTCTTTGAGCTTTGGAACTTGGTCTTTGCTGCAATAAAAGGCGCTTCCGATCAGGGGGCCGAAGTAGTCGCCTTTGCCGCATTCATCGCTGCCGATCCAGCTATTCCAGCTATGGAGTCCGGGGCCGGTGTAGGGGTTGCGCTCGCCTAAAAGCAAGGCTTCGAGCTCGGCTTTGAGATCGCTGGTTGAAGAGCCGCCTACGACGGTGCTCAGCCCTTTCTTTTCGGAGTAATAAAGGTTGAGAACGCTCTTGTCTGCGTTGCGGCTTAGCCTTAGTTGCAGTCCATAGGATATCTCACGCTTGTCGCTGATGTCAATGCCGCGCTGAAGTAAAAGAGGCACAAGATGGGCGAGGTATTTCTCTATTTCTCTATGCATTGTCTTAATTTGGATGTATCTTTGTTTCTTGATACTTTGTCTTGGGTGTGGTGTTGCTCGGCATTGTTTTAGACATGTTTTGCTCGGTCTCTCTATGCATTATTCTGGGAGGCGGAGATCAGTTCGCCAACGGTAAAAAGTGAGCCGCCAGCCACGATCACGCCATCCTTTCCTGCGGCTTCTTTGGCAAATCTCAGAGCATCGGCAACGCTATCACAGGCAATGGCTTCCACATTGTTCTTGCGCACTTCCACGATCTGCTCTTTCACGGTTGCGGCACGCTGGGAAGTGTTTTGAGCAACGAAGACTTTCTCGGCTTTTTGGCAGATCATGCGGAGCATCTCGGGATAGTTTTTGTCTGCGAGGATGGAGATCACGAAGATCAATTTGCGCTCGGGATAGACCCTGTCCAGTGTCTTCATCAGCGCTTTGAGGCCGTGCACGTTGTGCGCTCCGTCTATGATCACGGTGGGGTTTTCTTCGAGGAGCTGAATGCGTCCCTTCCAATTGATATTCATCAGCGCTTGGCGTATCTTGTCTTCGCTGTATTTGAGCTTATTGTTCTGGCAAAAGATGATGAAAGCGGTGAGTGCCTGTCCGACGTTTGTCACTTGGTGGTCACCGATGAGATTGCTTCTAAGTCCTTTATAGCAAACGTCTTTATATTTATAGTCAAAGCTGGCGTTTGGGGCGGAGCTTTTCTCAAAAGAGACCTTCCAGTCCTCGCCGTGGATGAAAGTGGGGCTCTTTAGCGTAATAGCTTTTGCCTCGATCACCGCTCTGGGTTCAGGCTCTATCTCGCCTAAGATCAGGGGGATACCCTTTTTGATGATGCCTGCTTTTTCGCCGGCTATCACCTTGATGTCGCCGCCTAAAGTCTTGATGTGGTCGAGGGCAATGGTCGTGATCAGCGACACATCCGGCTTAAAGGGGTTTGTGGCGTCCAATCTGCCGCCCAAGCCTACTTCGATCACGGCAACATCTATCTCTCGTCGGGCAAAGAGAATGAAGGCAATCGCAGTAGTGATCTCAAAGAAGGATGCGTCCCATTTATCGAAGAGATTGCTGTGTTCTGTGAATGTTGCGATGATCTCATCTATGGGCAGCTCTTGTCCCATGATACGGATGCGCTCGTTGTAGTTCACCAAATGGGGGGAGGTGTTTAGTCCCGTTCTAAATCCATGTGCCAAGCATAGGGCTTCAAGCGTTGCACAGACGCTGCCTTTGCCGTTGGTTCCGGCAACGTGAAAGCCACGTAATCTGTCTTGGGGATTGCCTAAGTCCTCCAATAAGCCCTGCATGCGCTCCAATCCCAGCTTCACATTGCCGGAATAGCGGGCGTAAATGAGGTCAATAAACTCTTGATATTCCATGTTTCCTCTTTCGACCTTGATTTATCTCAGAAAAAGATAGCGGGCATTTGTATAACACCCGCTAAATATGTTTATGCGATGAAAAGCATAAGTTAAAAGTTGTCTGCGCCTAAGCCGAACTGCTCGGGAAAGAGCATAGCTCTCAGCACCGTGTTGTCCTCTTTTCTCTTTTCAAATGCTTGTGGGTCTTCTTTCCAGATGTTGATATACTTTTCTACCATTTCCAGCTTCTTTGTTCCATTTGAGCCGGTATGTTCGTTGATGTAGTCAAGATCATCAATCATATAGTTCTGCAATTGAGTAGGGTCCATGTTTTCATAGAACATTTTGGGGATAAAGTGCTTTGGAAATGTCCCCAAGTTTGGACAATATACTATGACGCCATAGTTGTGTTTGGTCTCGTCTCCAATTTGTTCCGAGACATACTTGCCATAGACCAAATAGTCGTGCTTTTGCCTTGAAGTCTCGGGGCAGTGGCTTCTTTTTCCAAGGTAATATGAGTTCGGGTCTTGCGCCTTATGTGTCGTGCGCAAGATTTCTAAGTCACCGTCAAAATCTGCATTGGTGTCTTTGAGATAGTCAGTGGCGGCTACCCATATTTCTTTCATATTGTTCGTACAGTCTGTGATGTTCTGTTCTTTATCCAAGTTAAAAAAGTTTGGTATGGCCAGAACAACTATCAGGCCGACAAAGAGTATTATACTGATGACGGTATAGACCGAGATTCCTTTCTGGTTACGTAGCATCTTACGCTCCTAATGATTTCTTAGACCATCCTCTTTTGAGACTGCATAATCCGTCAAGCCTTTTTTCATCAATTGAGAATTTTGCCTATATATTCGTATGTTTCAGGGATGTCTCGAAAGAGTTCCCTATAGTTATATTTCGGGTCGATCTCCATGCCACTTAATCTCTTATTGACATTTGTTTCGCCCCAGTTATATGCCGCCAAGCTGAGACTCCAATTATCATGATATTTGCTTTTCAGATAATGTAGATAGCGGGCAGCCATATCGAGATTGTATAAAGGATAGAAGAGCAAGCCGCGCTTGTGATTTGGATGTATATAAAGCGCTGTATCTTCTTTGATTTGCCCCAATCCCAAGGCAGCCTTGCGGGAGACTGCAAAGCTCCGAAAGTTGCTCTCCGTCCTGATTAGACGATAGAATACTACCGGATCGAGCTTATGGTAGATCGCCACAGAGACCGTAAAGATGCGGGCAGAGATGGGATTATAGCTGAGAAAGACAGCGAGCAGCAGGACGAGCAGTGCCGTTCGTCCCGCTTTCTTTCCCAGTTTCTTTTTCAAAACTTGCCTCATCTTTATCGATCTGATGCATCTTAGACTATTGTCTTTTTGAAGTCGTTTAACCTAAGAACGTGTGAGACTTCTTCGGTGATGATCTTGCGCAAGACAGCCTGCACCTTTGGGTTCGTCACGCCATCGTTGATAGCATGGAAAAAGAGCAGGGTATCTTTTTCAAAAGCGATGGCATTATTCACGATTTCCAAGAGGCTTTTAGCTTCGGATGCCTTCTTGATCGCCGCCTCCGGTGAATCAAAGATGCGCCCTTCAATGATGGCACGCATATAGTTTGAGACCATCTCCCAATCCTGACTAAGATCAAGCTGAGCGATATCATCATCGCTACGCAAGGCCAAAAAGCTCTGTTCGTGAGTCAATTCCTGATCTCTGAGATAGCTAAGAAAGTCACGAGAACGCTGGTCGAGGTCTTTCCTTTTCGTTGCCTCGTCGTAGAAGGCATAGCCATTCTTCTCGATCTGAACGGCAAATTCGATAACTTCATTTACTGAGTATAAAGACATTTTTTCCTCCTGAAAGATATACTGCTTTACTGGTTGTCAATCTACTAAATGCATTGCATTTGTCAAACAAAAAAACAGCCCCACGCTTGGCAAGGCTGTTTTAAGATTAATAAAGACAAAGCATCAATCAAACATATCGTCGAGCTTTTGGAAAGCTTGTGATGCCTTGAATTGGTTGTAGAGTGCTTCTTCATTGCGGATGCTGGCATTCAGACTCTTGTTTATCTGATCAACCGGAACTTTCATCTGGACGTAGCTGGTATAACGGACTCCCTGAGGGGTATTTTCCTGCATTGTCTCGGTTTTACCGGTGAGAAGTCCCTTAAAAGTGGTGTTTGAAGACACGCGAATAGCTGTTTCGATATTGGCAAGAAGTTGAGGATCATGAACACCCGATTCAGCTTGATATTCTTCGGTCATTTCACGAACTTTAGCTTCCACATAGCGTGAAGACTCTTGCAAAGCATGTGCTTTTGCAGATTCGATGGACATATTGAGACTGGCTTTGGTTGCTGTGCCATAGGAACACACGAAGTTTGATTCATTTTGAGTGTTCCACCAAGAGGGGAAATAGACTTTGACTCCTGTGGGTGCCGGAGCCTGTGCCCCCTTGTTTGAGCCACAACCTGCTAATACAAACATTAGTAAGACGACGAGGATCATCCAACGAGTATGTTTCATGTTTTCTCCTGCGCCGAACAGGCTCCATAAAGAAGTCCGACGGCATTGTTATTCTTTGTGTTAATACAGGTCACAGACGAATTACCTGCACAATCTCTACATTTAGCAGTTATCGATTTGAGTCAAGGATTATTTTAATTTTGAGTTTTTATTTAGTTTTTTGAATTATTATATTGACAAATAAGGTTAATTCCACAGAGTTAGATAAAATGAAGTTAAGTGATTTGACCCCAATCTGCCATCGGTTTTGTTCAAGCAAAAACCAAGGAGTAAACATGAAAAAGATTGTTTTAATATTCATTGCATTCGCCGCAATTGTCATGCCGCTTTGCGCCCAACAGGGAGAATACGCGCGCAAGTCTGTGAGTTCTCTCGGCTATGTTTGGCTTGGTCCGGATGTTCAGGACGGAGCTTTTGACATGGATGTCTTTTCTTTATTTCTTTCTTCCTACATCGAAGTGGATCGTTTTGACTATAACGACCTCTCCCTCTCCTCATTAGGCGAATTCAAAAGACGTGCTTCCAGCCTGAGAATAGCCAGCGTAAACTCCTTAGGCGAGATCATGCAAGAGACTGTGGGCAGGGAAATTGTGAAAATTCTCTCAGACCCCGATATCCAAGAATCAAGAAGATTGAATATCGAGGACGAATCCGCCCGCATCAGATTAGCCCAAACCAAAGGACGCGAATTTGGCCTAACCGCCGAACAGTTAGAAATCCTCATGAACAGCGCCTATATCTATTTGCCTTATGTCACTTATGCAGATTGGGAACGTGACAAAGACGACGTCAAATATGAGATCAAAGGCGGCATAATTTGGTATCAATTACAGGTTGATAAAGATGGCAAGACCCAGATCGTGGCGGTGGAATCATCTCAAACCAATGGACAAGGTTCTGCGACCATCGGCAACAAAAACCACAAGTCCTACACCTTTCAAAACAAGACTTTTGACACCACCCCTCGCGAATATTCCATGTGCGCCGGAATGCACGCCTGGACTAAAAACCTCTCCGTAAACATGCGTCAAATCCCCGATTTCAGCCTCACCGCTCAGATCCTCGAAAGACGTTCTAAAAAGAGATTTACCACCTCCTTGGGACGCAAGGACGGCGTGTTTTTGGACGACACCTTCCGCGTTTTGGAATATTATGAAGACAGAGAAGGCAACGTAAAAAGCAAGAGAGTAGGCTTTGGCAGGATAGTCAAAAACGTGGATAACAGAAATGGGAAAAACCCCAACAAACATTCCGAGATCAAGCTACACTGGGCAAAGAAAGTCATGCCCGGTGCCGTCTTACAAGAATATCCACTTTTGGGCTTAGACCTGAAAATCACACCCTTTTTCACAGGCGATATCTATATCCCCAGACAGATATTTGCCCCCTTAAACGCCGATGATGTGGATGCCTCGCTGGGCATAAATATCTCCATGGCATACAACCTTGCCCCCATCATCGGCATCACCCAAACTTATGCCGAAATGGAGTTTGCCGTCGGCATGATCGACCCCGAGATCGATATTTCCAACAGCAATAACTTTCTATATTCCGTCTATGGCGGACTGAGCAGAAAGTTTTGGATAGGACGCACCGCACTCTCACTTGGCGGGAAAGCCGGAATTGACCTTATGAGTAGCAACAATGAGGATCCTTTTTATGGAACCACAACCATTGGTGCAGGAGAATTAGCCGCCAAAGCCGAAGCCGATCTGCTCTATATGTTGGCTCCGAACTTCCAACTATCCGTGGGAGCAAGCAAAGGATTTCCCACCGGGGTAATCTTTAGCAACAAGGCCATAAATGGAAATGAAATCCCAATTAACGATTATTTTTTAGAGGAAATGGACTTGAGCGGCATGAGATTTAAAGTTGGATTTAACTGGCTGCTAAAGCAATGGAGTTTCAATGCTTTCGCCTGGCTTGACCCCTTAAAAAGACACTAAGATTATAAAAGATAAAAACAAAGCCCCGCAGCCTTTGCCGTGGGGCTTTTTCATGTTCAAAACGCTTTATTCGTGTTTGAGAAAGTCCTGCAAACTTGAATTTAGTTTGCGTGAATCGACACTGATCTTATTGACCGCTTGGTGGATAGCATCAGATTCGTTCTTGGCCTTCGCCGTTCCTTTTGCCGAGAATGATCCCAGCTTTTTGCCGTCATCTTTGCGAACCAAAAAGAGCTCCAGCCTCACATTTGCGATATAGCTTCTGCCGGCAAAGCTGTCCAACTCCTTCACATCATCTTCCGCGATCCTGCCTTCGAGCACATAGCTTGCATATTCGGAGACCACGAAAGCACTTCCCGAAAGAGCTCTGGCAACAATGTTTTCCAGCCGCTCATCCCGAGTTCCCCACTGTCCTTTGATATTCAGCGAAATCTCGGTTTTGCCCAGCTCCACAATGCCATATAAAGCCTCAGCAAATCTGCTCTGAGAAAGCCGCGCCAGATGGGTGGGCAAGTCACGCGCCTTGCTGCGGATCACGATCTTATTCATCCCCTCCAATTCCAATGCGCGCGCCACGACCTTATAATTTCCTCGATCATCGCTTTGTCCGCTTTCCAAAGAGCTGCCATCGCCATAGCTTAGATGCACGGGATAGCCGGAGAGCGGGATTCTGCCGCCATCGGGAGAAGCATAATAGACGAAGAATTGTATGGGTTCGGGCAAGCGTTTGCCGAGCTCTGCTTCTTGATCTCCGCCGGAGACGAGTTCAAAGCTCACCCTGCCGATGAGATCGCGTAATGCGGCATCGATTGAGCCCACATTCAGCTCGTGCCACACATAATAAGGATGCTCCGAAAGGCTGTCATAAAACGCTTTTTTGGCATACAATTCGGGGAGATGTTTCTGCGCATCGGTATAGCTGTCGATGGCGAAAAGCGGCTTGCCTTGCGAGATAAATTCCTCGGCATTATCCACCAAGTTGCGCGCCGCATTTTTCTTTTCATCCAGCTCGCTACGCAAGGAATTCAGATACTTGATCTTATCCAAGCCCAGCTTCACTTCATGCGTGCCTTTCTTAACTTTTTTGGAGATAATTTCTATGCCGTTGAGCGTTTCATCCACCGTGAGTTTGATGCTTTTTTCTATTGATTCACGGAAATAATGCTTTGCATCTTCTTCAATATCAAGTGTATTCAGCTCGGTGATAGATTCCACACGCACGGAGATTTGTTGCGCGATTTTCGACTGCGCTTCGGCAAATGCCTCATCAAAGCTCTTGCCTTGTCCTTCTCCATAGATGTAGTTATTTGCGCCTGATAATCCCACCAAGAAGAGGGTAAATATCGCGATAAATAAATGCTTTTTCACGTCCGCCTCCGCCTTATTCAACCTTCAATTGTATCAGTTTACGATTGATGTTGATCGTCTTGAGATTTGCGCCCCAAGAGCTCTTGTTAAAGTCTTGTCTGATAGCGCGGAACAGTGCTCTGGAGCTATTATAATCACTCGGATTTACCCACGCTTGAAGATCCAAAGTATAGTCTGTTGCGATGTTTTCTTTATATGATTTGCTCACAGCTTCCACGGCGTCGATGAAGATGTCTTGGATGTCAAAGGCGTCGTCCTCATTAAAGCTTCTGTCTATGCTGAGAATCATCTTATATTGCACGCCGCGCTTGATATCGTCTCTCCAATATGCGTCAATACGAGCCAAGACTGCATCAATTGCGCCCGTGACGGCTTCTTCCACGCTGATCATCGCCTTGCCTTGTCGTGCTTGACTATATCCTGTCTCGGTTCCCAAAAGCCTGCCTGAAGAAGTCTCATAGGCACGCACCGTAAGACTATGGCGTTCAGTGTTATACCCTGCATTTTCCCAAGCTCCTGCATAGGTGATATAGACGTCGCTACCGATGGAAAGCGCAACCGCATAAGCCATGTCTTCTTCTTGTCCGGCGATCATGCCCTGAATCTGAGTGAGACCACCGATCTGATCCATCTGCCCGGCATCCAAAACCTCATATTGCTTGGCGGTGAGATGGCTTTCGATCACGCCGCGACTGTGGCGAATTCCGGAGTCTCTTTCAAGTGCTTCCAATGGATTCACCCCTTTTGCAACCGAAGGGATCACCATGATCTGCGGGCGTCCCAAAGCATCGCTGATCTCGTCTCTTCCGCTGATAATTCCGGCTTCTTGAAGGTCACGCATGAGCATTTCTTTGTTTACTTTAAAGCGCTTGGAGATTTTCATTCCCGTGCCGTCTTCGATGCTTAGTCTTTGAATGAAACGGCTGTCTTCATAGCTGATATATCTGCTTATTGCAGATTCCGAGAAAAAACGAGAGCTTTGTCCTTCAAAACTGCGTTGTTCAGCAGCGCTTCGCAGGATGGGGTCTGTCCCGCCGAGGATCACAAACCAAACCGCACTGCGTTTGGCATCTAAAGTTGCTCTCGAAATTCCGTTTGACTCAACGTCTTTCTGTTTTGCGCGGGCACTTTTTTCCGGAGAAACATACACTCCGGTTGCTTCAACTAATAGTTCAGCAGAGGATATTGTCTCTATCAAGGTGGCCTGTTTCGACACAGGCTCGTTCGCAATAAGAAAGCTGCAAGTTAATATGAGAACCAAAGATACAATCATAATCTTTTTCATAATATCTCTCCTATACAAGACTTTTTTCATCTGAATGTATTAAAAACTATTACTCATAGACTGTCAAGCAAATAAGCGTATTTTACTGATTAATGCTTGCTTACCTACTGATATCAGCTTAGTATTCCGTGATGATGTGGTCATGGTGATGACCATATCATGACCACATCATGACCAGAACCCTGCAAGGAAGATGTGGAAAAGCTGTCGGGGGAGCTGGGGGAATTTGGAAATATCTCACTACCGCATTCGTCAATGAAATCGATAATCAACGCACGCTGATAATTCACAATTAATGACTGTTTTTTTCTATCTCGAGGCAATAATGTGTCTAATCAAAATTGTTGCTTGACAGTTTGCTGGTAAAATATATGATAGTGCTGTGACTGCAATAGATGTCATGCTTTTTTTATATTAAAATAGTTGTGTGTTCCCAAATCTATATTGATAAAGTTGAACAATGATAAGCTACGCTTTGGGAGCATTCTAAGACTGTGTGTTTATCAAGCGAACCTTTTAAAAAGAGGAAGTAATGAATTTTAGAACGATTGATTTATTTGCCGGAATTGGTGGAATTAGGCTTGGTTTTGAAGCCCAAGGTTGCATAAACGTGTTTTCTTCTGAGTGGGATAAATCAGCTCAAAAGATGTATGAGGCGAATTTTGGAGAAATGCCATTTGGAGATATTAATGATATTAACCCCACAGATATTCCAGACCACGATATTTTATTAGCCGGCTTCCCTTGTCAGCCTTTTAGCATTGCCGGAAAAGGATTAGGATTTTCGGACACAAGAGGCACATTGTTTTTTAACATACATTCTATTTTGGAAGCAAAAAGACCGAAAGCCTTCTTTTTAGAGAATGTGAAAAGACTCGTCACGCACGACAAGGGCAATACTTTCAAAGTCATCGTGGAAAGCTTACAAAACCTTGGTTACACCGTTTATCACAAGGTTTTAAACACTTTAGATTTTGGATTGCCTCAAAAAAGAGAGAGGATTTATATTGTTGGCTTTTTGGATTCTATTGATTTCAAGTTTCCAAAACCATTAGGCTATTATCGACCGCTTTCAGAAATACTCGAACTCGACTCGGAAGTTGATCCGAACTACTTTCTTTCCGACCAACTGGTAAAGAAGCGTCGTGAAGCCCTAAAAAGCCCACCCCCTAACCCTTCAATATGGCATGAAAATATTGGCGGTAATGTTTCCGCTTTACCATATTCATGTGCATTGAGAGCTGGTGGAAGCTATAACTACCTCGTTGTGAACGGCATTAGACGACTTACATCTCGTGAAATGCTGAGGTTGCAAGGTTTCCCAGAAGATTTTATTATCAACATTCCTTATTCAAAACTCAGATTTGTTGCTGGAAATTCGGTATCAGTGCCCGTTATTGAAATGATTGCGGAAGAGATGGTAAGGTCTATGAAACAAAAAATGCCGATTTGTATTGATAACCTACCTTTAGAGCAATCAACTATTTGGGAGGTGAGTGATGAGTGTCAAGCTCGCTAAAGGAGCTCTTGATCGACTGATCGAGAAAGCAAGAGTACATTTTTACAAACCAATTCAAATCGCTGAGATATTGTATTATGATAGAGTTCAAACGCAGCTTGATTTGTTAGATAAAGATTCTTATAGAAACCCCTCGAAGAAGTGGCGAGATAAAATTTGCTTGGAATTTTTGGGAAGAACGAGTACATCCTCGGCAAAATATCAAGATGACTTGTTTAACGATAACGCCATTCCGCCAAATATCTTAAACTTATTAGCTTTAGAAAATAGGAAAAAAGATGGCGTTGTTGAAGCGTATATTTATAGAAATTTTATTGATCGTTATTCGCAAATGACAAATGGTTTGGATTACTGCAAACACAATTCAAGAGATACTTTTGATGTGGCGCAATTCATAAGTCTTTTCTGGCAAACTCCCGGCTTGAGAAGAAGCATTGATAAAGTTTATGAGATTGTAGTTTATGCTTTGTTTTCATCTATACTTTCCGCATTAAATGTGAGAATTAACGTTAGTGTTGACGAAAACAAGTTGGACATATTAAACGAGTTTGAGGATTTTACTAAAAAAGTAATTAATCTGTCCACAGAAAACACAAATTTTAGTATTGGTGCCAAAATCAATAGGGTTGGAGTAACAAATGCGGCCGACAGAGGACTTGATATGTGGGCTAATTTTGGACTTGCAATCCAAGTAAAACACCTGACTCTTAATGAAGAAATGGCGGAAGATGTAGTATCTCAAATTTCAGCCGACCGTGTAGTCATCGTGTGTAAATCTATAGAAAAAAAGACTATTGCATCTTTATTGAATCAGATTGGTTGGAAGTCGAGAATACAAAGCATAATAACCGAAGATGAATTAGTCGATTGGTATGAAAGAGCTCTGAGAGGTGTTTTTGGTGACCTTATTGGAGATAAGCTTCTGAAGGAAATACAGTCAGAGATTATCGTTGAATTCCCATCCTCGGACTCAAAAACGATACAATCATTTTTAAAATCAAGAGGATATGATAAACTTAAAGACCGAGCATGGAAGTAACTTATCTTTTGATGCAAACTGCTGTAGGTTCATAACAAAGAAAAAGATACTATTACTTGTTCAAGCCATTATGGCAGCAAGTTAATTACTCAACGTGGAGATAGCTACAACACTTTTATAAGACAGGTCTTTTAATTAAGTATCTTTAAAAATCCCCTGCCTACAACTACACTATTTTATGATTAATATACTCACCTAAGATGTTGATAAGATAATTATCTATACAGAGAATTGTTTTTACAGCTTTGCTATCGCCCTAAGTTCAAAATTAAACTTGACACAAAGAGCGGATATGAACTCTTGACTTAAACAAAAATATAAAAAAATGGAGAACTATAATGATTATCCTTGATGAACTAATGTATAACGAAAGCCACGAGTGGATCAGAGTGGAAGACAATGTTGCCACCATCGGTATCACAGATTTTGCTCAGAGCGAACTTGGCGACATCGTTTTTGTTGAACTCCCCGAAATCGGAATGCGCGTAAACGCTGGTGAGCCTTGCGGTTCCATCGAAGCTGTCAAAGCTGTTGAAGACCTCATCTCTCCCGTTTCCGGCAAGATCGTTGAATATAACGGCGAATTGGAAGACAGTCCCGACCTCATCAACAAATCTGCCTATGAAGATGGCTGGATCATGAAAGTCGAAATCTCAGACATGGATGAGCTCGAGAACCTGATGAGCGCAGCCGATTATAAGAGAATGATCTCCGAATAAGACTAATTCTAACTTGATAAATCAAAACAATAACTTCTTAATCATATTGTCGGCGCCCTCGGGAGGCGGCAAGAGCACCATCCTCAACGAGGTGCTAAAGCTGAGAGATAACATCGATTATTCCATCAGCTACACCACCCGTGCTCCCCGGGGTGCCGAACAAAATGGCGTGCATTATCACTTCGTTGACGAAGTTGCTTTTCTCGCCAAATTGGAAGCTCAGGACTTTTTGGAGCATGCCAAGGTTTTTGATAAATATTGGTATGGCACCTCTTTGAGTTACACCCGCTCGCGGCTTGAGAAGTCTCGCCATGTGATCATGGATATAGACGTTCAAGGTGCGGCACAGATCGCTGCCACGGGAAAAGTTCCCTGCGTTCGTATCTTCATTCTTCCGCCAAATATGGAGGAGCTCAAAAAGCGGCTCATCCACAGGGGAACGGATAGCGAGGAAGACATCGCAAGCAGGCTGGCAACTGCAAGAAAAGAACTTGATCGAATCCCGGAATATGATTATTTGGTGATAAATGATGATCTTGAACAAGCCGTTGCGGACGTTCTCGCCATCATCCGCGCCGAAGAACTCAGGGTTTCCGGATACCAACAACCAAAGCAGGAATTCCTGCAATAAGGAGCATTTATGAAAGACGATAAAATTGATGCCTTTCTCGAAAAATCGAATATGAACTATCTGTTTTGCTTGCTTTCCAAATTGGAAGGTCAACGCATCAGTAATTTCCCTGCCACGGTCAAACAGACTTTCTCGAAGAAACTCGGGGTCATCGCCATGGAACACGTGGCTTCAAACGACGTTCCGGACTATCTGGAAGAGCTCGCCGAAGCTGAAAGAATCCTGGCTGCAAAGCTTGCTGAAGCCGAAGATGATGACGATGGAATCCAATTCACCCAAGAGACTTACGACGATTCTGAGCACTATACTCAAGGCTTTGAAGAAGATATCGAAATTCCGAATCCCTTTGAAGACAACACAGAACGTGACCCCTTTGGCAATATCGAAGATGACGAAGAGGATTTTGACGACGTCGATGACTTTGACGACGACGATGACGAATAATGTCTAAACGGGCACTTTTGCAATATTTAGAGCTCATCCAAGAAAGCGGGATAGATCAGGTTTTCACGCCTGCACCCGTCTCAAGCGCTGAAAAGATAAAACAGCTCGCAGCACTCAGGGAAGAGAACCTAAATTGCACAAAATGCCCTCTCGCCGAGGGAAGAATCGAGCTCGTCTTTGGTTCCGGAAATCCGGATGCCAAGGCGATGTTGATCGGGGAAGCTCCCGGTGATAATGAGAATAAGACCGGCTTGCCTTTCGTTGGTGCAGCCGGACAGCTTTTGGATAAGATGTTGGCAGCGATAAACTTAAGTCGTGATGAGATATATATCGCCAATATCGTGAAATGTAGGCCTCCGGGAAATCGGAATCCTGCCCCTGAGGAAAAAATTGCCTGCCTGCCCATACTTCTCGAACAAATCAAGATAATCCAACCTAAGGTCTTTCTCATCATGGGATTGGTTGCAGCGCAAACACTTTTCGCCAAAGATGAGAACTTGGGCTGGTTCAGAGAAAAACGCCCCAATCTCATGGGTATTCCCACTTTTGTCACCTACCATCCTGCCGCTCTGATTAGAAATCCAAATTGGAAGCGTCCCGCTTGGGAAGACTTGCAGGAATTTCTGAAAACTTACGATAGCCTCTGAATAAAACCTGTTTCTGATATGTCCGTGCAGATGGCTCGGACGCCATTTTATCCCACAGTGAACCGTAAATAAAGGGAAATTATCAATGAAAAATACTATCAATCAACCTCAGATCCTGGCGATACACGACCTTTCGGGATTTGGACACACCTCGCTGATGGCGGTGATCCCGCTGGTCTATGCGCACGGCTTGAATCTCTGCGTCCTGCCTTCATCGCTGCTCTCTTCAAATACATGCTACAATGATTTTAGGCTCTTGGATACGGGAAACTTTATGAAACAGTGCCTTGAGCATTATAAAGAGCTCAGGCTCACTTTTCAGGCGATCTATAGCGGGTTTTTGGGCGGACCTGAACAGGTTTCCACGCTGCTTCATGCAGGGAAAAACTTTCTGGCTGAAGATGGGATCATCCTCGTCGATCCCGTGATGGCGGACGAGGGTAAGCTCTATTCTTGCTATGACTTTAGCATGGTGCTCGCAATGCGAAGATTGGTCTCGATTGCAGATATTATCACGCCAAACTTCACCGAGGCTTGTTTCCTTGCAGATTTGCCCGTGCTTGACGATGTGGACGCAAATTTTGCGAGAGACCTCTGCGATATTCTGCACACTCTGGGCGCAAAAGAGGTGATCGTCACCAGTGCGCCGCGTAAAAATGATGATAATCTCATCATCTATTCAGAGAAAAAGGGTAGCGATCCCGTCTTGATTCCAAACCCTCATTTGCCGACATTCTTTACGGGAACCGGAGATATGTTCAGCACGCTAACTCTCATCTATGCAATGAATAATGTGCCACGCATCGAAGGGATAAAAAAAGCAGCAGACTTCATCTTTGAAGCGATTAAATATTCAAACGAAAAAGGACGCGATGGTAGAAGCGGCGTGATCCTGCAAGATTTTATTCGGAAATTTAATGTATAAAAACAAGAAAATATGTGTTGCCGATTTGGACGGAACTCTGCTTCCAAATCGGGGAAAACTCAGTGATAAAACGATAAACACCTTAGGCGAACTCAAAGAAAAGGGCATCTTGCGCGTTCTGGCAACGGGGAGATCGCTATATAGTCTCAGACAAGCCTTGGATGAAGATGCGCCCTTTGATTATGTGATCTTTTCCACGGGGGCGGGCATCCTAAATTGGCAAAATCAGGAGCTTATCCATAGCCAAAATCTGGATAATAAACAGATTCTCGAGGCGCATAAGATACTTGAAGAGCATGAGATAGACTATATGCTCCACAATTCTGTGCCGGATACTCATCTCATGCACTATCGCGCAAAAGTCGGCGTGAAAGACTTTTGGGATAGGGTGGAATTATATCAGCGTTATGCTTGTGAATTTGATCCTAAACTCGTGCAAAATATTGAGTTTGCTACGCAATATCTCGCCATCGTGGAGCCGGAAAATCACGAGCTGCTGTTTGAGGGTTTGAAACAGCGTTTGTTGCCGCTTAAGACGATTCGAACTACCTCGCCTTTGGACTTTAAGTCTTTTTGGATAGAGATATTTGCGCCGAAGGTGAGCAAGGGGCACGCCATTATCCATCTTGCAGAAAGCTTGGGTCATGGGGTTGATGACTGCATGGTTATCGGCAATGATTATAACGACTTAGATATGTTGGAAGTCTGTCCGAATTCTTATGTGGTCGCAAATTCTCCCGACGATTTAAAAGAACGCTTTACCGAGGTCTCCTCTTGTAAAGATGATGGTTTTAGCGAGGCGGTTCAAGCCTGGTTGGAGTCATAACTCATATCTTCCCAATATTTTGTGGCACGTCTGAGATGAGGGATCACGATGGAGCCGCCTACGACGAGGGCAATATTCATCGCTTCCATCAATTCTTCAGTGTTGATCTTGGCATTGAAACACTGTTCTAAATGGTAGTAAATGCAATCATCACAACGCAGTACCATGGAGGCAACCAGCCCTAAAAGCTCTTTGGTCTTGGCGTCCAAAGCACCTTCTTCATAAGCCGAGTGATCGAGGGCAAAAAAGCGTTTGATGTTCAGATTTGAACGCTCTAAAGTTAGCTCAGTGAGCTTGTTGCGCATCTCTTTAAAATCTTTTGGCTTCATTTCATACTCCTTTTTTTACGCTGTGAATCAGCGTCCTTAGCTCTTCACAAGTGGGAACGCGAGGGCTGGCGGCGATGTTTCTGGCACCCAAGATCTCGTCTATCCAGCGCTCTTCTTCATCATCGGAAATCTCTACTTTGATCTGAATCGGGAAACTCTCCAGCCAGTGGTAAAACTCTTCTTTGCTCATCTTTATCGCTTCAAAAAGCTGATTGATGATACCTTCTATGTTGGGCTGATTATACTCCATCATCTCTTTCATAAACATGGCGTTAGCGAGTCCATGAGGGATGTCGAAAGCACTGGTGAAAGGATAGCCGATGGCATGTTGGAGAGTGGTGCCGGTGTGGGCGATGGTGATTCCGCCATACAGTGATGCCAGCGCGAGAGCTTGGCGGGCGGGGAGGTGCTTAGGCTCTCTTAAACAAAGAGATAGGTTGTCCACTATCAGGCGTATCCCGCGGTAGATCATGGGATAGAGATGCTCGTTCCGAGAGAGGCTATAGAGCCCTTCCAAGAGGTGAGAGAGAGCGTCCAAAGCCGTGTGTAGGCTCACTTTCGGGCTGAGACTCGTCATATAGCGGGGGTCGATGATCGCCAGTTGGGGAAAATTCAGATCGCTACCGAATCCTGCCTTTTTCTTTGTTTTGGAGTGCGTGAGAACGCTGTATTGCGTCACTTCGGAGCCGGTACCATGCGTGGTCGGGATCGCCACGATGGGGAAGCTCTTTCGATGGAGATCAAGTTGGTAGAGTTCGTCCTCGGATAGGTCGTTTGCGGCGGCGATGGCGATGGCTTTTGCGGCGTCTAAGGGGCTGCCTCCGCCAATTGCGATGATGAAATCGCAGCCAGATTCAAGAAAGACTTCCTTGCCGATGATGACCTGTGAGGTAAGCGGGTTTTCGACTATCTGAGCAAAGATTTTGTGCTCGATATTGAGTTCATTTAAGAGAGGGATGAGCTCGCTCATTACTCCGCTTTTCACGGCAGAGCTGCGTCCGGAGACGATCAAAGCTCTTTTGCCTAATGCTAAGTGCGCTGCGGCGTCTTTGAGTGCATTCTCGCCAAAGATGATCCTGGTGGGTAGATAAAACATGTTTATTCCTTTTTATGTGCTTAATATTCTTATGAGGTCAAGACTCTCAGCAGCGGATACTTTGTCAAGTTATGCTTGGCGTCTTCTGTGGAAATAGCACTGCATCTGCGCTTATTATATCTTATTGCAAATGCGCTTGATCCGTCGTGTTACTGGCTATTGCTAATTCGCTTTATTTTGTGCTCTGAATATATTTCTTGATATAAAGCTTGACAAAAGCTCGTATTGTCATATCCTTAGAAACATGGAACTATCAAGGAGTTTTATATGAAAAAACACCTCTTAATCACGATATTACTCGTGCTCGCTTTTTCGTTTGTTGCGGCAAATATCCACGCGCAAAGTAAAGAAACAGCTAAGACCGAGGTCGAAAAACCCGCTCAGCCGAGCATGGAAGACTATAAGAAGCTTTCCGCTGAAGTAAAAGAGAGAATTACCGACATCAAGGATGTCTATAGAAAAGCTAAACTTAATGCACAAACGCAGCTAACTATCACGATTCACATCACCGAAAATGGCGAGGTGGAAGAGGTTCTCATCACTCCTGTCGGCAGGGTCAAAAAGGAATTTCTCAATGATGTGATCGCGGTTTGTAAAAGCTGGAAATTTAATGTTAAACAACAGATGGCATATCAATTTAAGGTGAGACTACAGCCATAAAAAGATTGTTTTAGTCATTTATAGCCTTTCTGCTTGGCGGAGAGGCTTTTTTTGTCGGTTGGGGTCTGAATTATGGGTGTTTATTGCCTATCTATGGCTAAGTCTTAGGATTGCGTTTAAAACTCCCTATCCCACAAGCAAATAACTAATCAAGCAAGGCCTAAGTAACTAAAAACTATGCAGGTTTACATAACATGGTTATGCTTAATATCTATTTTCAAATTATTTCGGGCTTTATTTATCAGGCACTTACGAGACTGAACGAAAATTTAGTTGCTCGTTTTGTCACCGTTTTTCGATTTTGTCACCCTATGTTCAGTGAAGGAATTTGATCTCAGGATTGAAAACCTATAGTTCTTTTATAAGCGTATAGTTGTGAAAATTAGTGAAATTGTAAGGCAAAACTTAGTGCAGAAGCCACGGGGCGAAGCTGTATCCACTCCTCGTGCTGATGTTCAATGCTTTTCATGGTGGAGGCTGATTTCTATGAAGTCATTATGCGAAGCCGGCTCTTATATATTCAGGCGTATAAGAGCCGCTATTTTTCCCCTTTCGCACTAAAAGCTTGACAGAAATCGCCATAAAAAGGATAAGAAAAAGGAAGCGTATCATGCTCAAAAACATGAGGTTAATCAATGAATAAAGTAATAAATCCAAAACACAAACAAGACCCCGTCTTCTTTCGCGATGAGGTGAAAACAGAAGACAACGACATCAAAAGTCAGGTTCTGAATCATCTTGAATATTCGCTGATCAAAGACAGCAGCACCGTGGAAGCTTGGGACATATATTATGCGTTGGGACTGTCTCTCAGGGATAGACTGATCGGGCGCTGGCTGAGAACTCAATATGAATATCGCAAACGCGATGTAAAGAAGGTCTATTACCTCTCGATGGAGTATCTGATCGGACGGCTTTTGGGAAGCACCTTGATCAATTTAGACCTCTATAACGAAAGCTATGCCCTGCTCAAAGAGCTGGGTTATTCGCTGGAGGAAATCTCTGAACTCGAGCCGGATATGGGCTTGGGCAATGGTGGTTTAGGACGGCTCGCAGCCTGTTTTATGGACTCTTTGGCAACCTCTGCATATCCCGGCTATGGCTATGGCATACGCTATGAATTCGGCATATTCAAGCAAGAAATAGAAGATGGATATCAGACGGAAGTGCCTGACCTCTGGCGTAAAAACGGCTGTCCTTGGGAGATCAAACGTCCTGAGATCAGCTATAGAGTGCGCTTCGGCGGCAAACTCATCAACTCCAAGGATGAGGACGGCAAGCCTCGCAAGATTTGGACGGATACTCACGACGTTATGGCGGTTGCGTGGGACGTCCCCGTTCCCGGCTATAAGGTAGGTAATGTGAACAACTTGCGTCTCTGGGAAGCCACCGCTACGGATGAATTTGACTTCAACTATTTCAATAGCGGTGACTATGTCAAAGCGGTGGAGCAAAAGAATAGTAGCGAAAACATCAGTAAAGTGCTCTATCCCAACGACAACTTCCACCTCGGTAAAGTGCTACGCCTCAAGCAGGAATACTTCTTTGTTTGCGCCACTTTGCAGGACATCTTCTATAGCTGGAAGCAAGATCACGAGGGCTTTGACACCATGCCGGATAAGATAGCCATCCAACTCAACGACACCCATCCTGCGCTCGCCATTCCCGAGATGATGCGCATCCTGATCGATGAAGAAAAGATGGAGTTTATGCCGGCCTGGGAGATCACCAAAAAGGTCTTTTCCTATACCAATCACACCGTTCTGCCGGAGGCTTTAGAGCGCTGGAGTCTCAAGCTATTTGAAGAGTTTTTGCCGCGACATCTCGACATCATCTTCCGTATTAACGATCTCATCATGAAAGAGATAAGTGCGCGCTATCCGGGTGATATCCGCATGATGCGCAACCTCTCCATCATCGAAGAAGGCGCTGAGAAAAGTCTGCGCATGGCTCAGCTCTGTTTGCATGGTTCGCATGCCGTGAACGGAGTGGCGCGCCTGCATACGGATATCCTGAGAAGCCGCGTCTTTGCCGATATCGAAGAGATGCAGCCCGGCAAGATTCAGAACAAAACCAATGGCATCACTCCGCGGCTCTGGCTGCTGACCTGCAATCCCCTGCTTGCCAGCCTCGTGAGCGAACACATCGGCGATGGCTGGACGCGTGATCTGAATGAATTAAGAGAGCTGGAAAAGCATCTTGATGACCCTGAGTTTTGCGAGAGCTTTGCCGAGATCAAGCAGATGAATAAAGAGAATCTAAGTCGCTATATCTTTAAGGAATTAGGCGTCAACGTCTCCCCTGAAAGCATATTTGATATCCACATCAAGCGCTTGCATGAATACAAGCGCCAACTACTCACCGTGATGGGCGTCATCGCTCAATATTTCAGAATCAAAGACAATCCTGAGGGCGACTATGTCCCGCGCACAGTGATATTTGCAGGCAAGGCGGCGCCGGGATATTTCCTCGCCAAGCGCATCATCAAACTCATCAACAACCTCGCTGATATCATCAATAACGATGAAGAGGTCCGCGATAGACTAAAGCTCGTGTTCTTGCCAAATTACAGTGTTTCTCTTGCGGAAAAGATCATCCCTGCAGCAGACATCTCAAAGCAGATTTCCACGGCGGGATATGAAGCCAGCGGGACAGGGAACATGAAGTTTGCGCTCAATGGTGCGCTCACAATCGGCACCATGGACGGAGCTAACGTCGAGATGGCAGAGGAGATAGGCGAGGAAAACATGTTTATCTTCGGCTTGCGTTCCGATGAGGTCGCACGCCTCAAACAAAGCGGATATGACCCCTCGCAATATTATCATCAGAGTTCCATGTTGCGTCGCGTGGTGGATTCATTCTTAGACGATAGCTGGTGTAAGGACGAGCCTGGCATCTTTGCGCCCATCTACGATACGCTCACCATCGGCGGAGATACATATCTCCATCTTGCGGACTTTGAGTCTTTTATCAAAGCGCAGGATGATGCCGATGAACTCTATAAAGACAAAACGAACTGGGTGCGCAAAGCAATCTTGAACGTAGCGAGAGTAGGTAAGTTTTCCAGCGACAGAGCGATACACGAATATGCGCGCGAGATATGGGATATCCAGCCTTTGAAGCTCACATTTGGAGACTAAAGCCGTGAAGCTACGAGCAAGTCTCTTATTTCTTTTTGTTTGCAGCTTGCTCGGCGCCTCGGTCAAGATCAACGAGATCTGCTATAATCCTCAGGGGGCAGACCATGGTAAGGAGTGGATCGAGCTCTATAATCCCACGGATAGGGATATCGATATCACTAACTGGCTTATCTTTAGCGGCGGTTCGCAATATAGTTTGGACTATGTTTTTCCCTATTACGTCCTTAGAGCCGGACGCTTTGTGGTCGTGGGCGGTGATTCAGTGCCTCAAGCTCATTTCGTGCATAACTTTAGCTTCCAGAATGGTGGAGGTGCAACCGATGGGGTGCGTCTCATCTCGGAAGACGGTAACTATACGGATACAGTGGTTTATGACTCTCCAAATATCAATGAATTGATGGATGATAGCGGACAACCCGCCACAAATTTTGCCCAGAATACGCCGGATGGCTGTTCTTTGGCGCGCATCATGGACGGATATGATACCAATGTTTGCTCTCAGGATTTCATCGTAGAAAGCTCACCCACACCAGGGATGCCGAATCATGTTTATGCCGATTATTCCTTGAGTGAAGCGGAGATGAACCCCTCAGGCGCAGGCTGGCAACTGGTCTTTCGCATCTCGAATAACAGCATGCTTTCGCCTTCTCAGAATGCACTATTGAAGGTCTTCCATGAAGATGAGGCGGCGATAATCGAAGAGATCGAGCCCATCCCCGCACGCGGTTTTGTCATCAAAGAATATTATCTCGAGCTCGATTGGCAAGTTTTGTGGCTCAATATTGATCTGGAAGGCGACTCCAATCCCGAGAATAACACGGTCTATCTCAGCGCGGAAGGCACACCCGGAGGAGGGGTGGTGATCAATGAAATCATGCCCATGCCTCTGCCGCGCCATCAGGAATGGGTGGAAATCTACAGCCGTCCGGGCAGAAATCGCTCATCAACATATATTCTCAAAGACGCCTCGCAGAGCTCTGTGAGCTTCACCTTGCCGCCCGTTGCGGGATATTTTGTGATCTGCAAAGACAAAGAAATGCTCTTGGAAGACTATCCCTTTTGCCCGCCCGGCAATGTCATCAAAGTCTCGCGCTTCCCTTCTTTAAACGATGATGGAGACGAGCTTTATCTATATAATGAAGATGGCACGGAGCTCTTGGACTTCATGGAGTATTCTCGAGATATGATAGTGCGAGATAAGGCTCTTTTGCGCTTTGAGAGCGATGATGAAGTCATCTGGCAAAAGGGCATTGCAAACCCCGGAAAAGCTAATAATTATCAAGCTCCTACATATCCCGACATCGATCCGGATCAAGCAGAGCGTATTAAAATCATCGGATCGCCGGCATCGGACGCAGAGCAAATCGGCATCAGTTATGCCTTTGATGATGCAGATGATCTCAAGATATCCTGCTCTGTCTTTGACCTCAAAGGGCACAAACTCCGCACCTTAGCAAGCGGCGAAACACATCCCAACCGCGGGGTCATCTATTGGGATGGCAAAAACAGCAATGGTAGAAGAGCCTCAAGAGGGCTTTATATTATACTTTGGGAGTCTAAATCAGGCAAGGAAAAGCTCTATCGTCGCCAGCTCTCAGTCGTGATCAGGTGAGTGCTCCAAACTGGGATCCAGCCAGCTAAACCGCGTATCTCTCCCCTTCTTTTCCCGAAATACATACTTCATGTTTTCAGGCGAGATGTCCTCATATTTCGCATGTTCCACGATGATCTGCCCGCCGTCACTGAGCATATCTCTTTCTAAGATCATGCTTAAGACGGGATTGACCAAGCCTTTGTTATAGGGCGGGTCTAAGAAAATGATGTCATATTTATCTTCACAGCTTTGGACGTAGCTTTCCACCTTTTTGCGATAGAGATGGCAGTCATTGCCACAGCCTAAGGTATTGATATTATCGAGGATAGTGCCCACTGCCGCATTGGCAAATTCCACAAAATCCACCCACTTCGCGCCCCGTGAAAGTGCCTCCAAACCAAAGCTTCCCGTTCCCGCAAAGAGATCAAGAATCTTCTTACCTTTCACATCCTGCTCGGTGGCAAAGAGCATCTCACGATTGTAGTCCGAGGTGGGGCGCGTCCCATATCCAGGCACGCTTTTCAGCCTTCTTTTCTTATATTTTCCGGCGATAATGCGCATCTATTTCTTGCTCCAGCGCTTGCCAAAACCGGGTACTTTGATCTCCAATTGCTCGATTTTGGCGATAAAACGGGGGCAATGAATGAGCTTAACGCTTTCTAATTGTTTGCAATCCCGCTCACATTTGATGCAGATTTTATTGTATTTGGGCTCGGGTTTGAGCATTATTGTTTTTTCGGATTTTGCATATCCACAAATATCCCGAGGAAGTCCGAGAGCGGGATATCTTTGAGCAGGGTATTTTTATCGAAGCGGCTAAGCACGCTGATGAGTAGGTCTTGCACGTTTCTATCTGAGATCACATCGCCCTCTGTATGCAGATTCATCTGCGTCTGTTTTTCGATCTCATTGAGCATCATAAAGAGGGTATCCAGTTCCTTATCATCCGCCAAAACCTCTTCTTCTTCAAAGACTATCTGACTATCTTCTATGCCCTCATTGAGCCTGTCGATCGCGCGGGACATGTTGTCGAATCCCTGATGACTGAGAATCTTGAGATATGCAAGCTCTTCGGGAGTAAAAAGCTTTTCTATGCGGCTATCGTAATTGTTTGAAGAGTCGTTCAAAATGCGTGCATGCAAGGCTTCAATCTTCTCCCTGATGGCAGGCGAAGAATCGTTTTGAGCAATGAGCTCATAGGTGGCAAGTGCATCATAAAACTGATTTTGCTCTTCAAAAAGTTGTGCCAAAGTCACAGTCGGCGTCCAGCTATATTGCGGTATTTTCATCTCTTAATACTCCCAGATTATGTTTCTTCGAAGCAAGGAAAAGACAAGGGCAATTTATGTCAACAGTTTTGCTCTCCGCTTTGGAAAACAGAGCCGAAATCCCCTCCCTGCAACATATATTTAAAGCCGTTTTGAGGTGTTTAGTAACTGAAAATTGCGCAAATCTCATCGTTTTCCTATGCCTTCCTTACTGGGTTCTGGTCATGATGTGGTCATGATATGGTCATCACCATGAGCAGATCATGAGCGGAAGACAAGCTGAACCCAATAGGGAAGACATAGAGCGGTTGTCGCTTACACACTATATTTACCTTCGGAAAGAATAAATTTTTTGAAAAAGTGTGAAAAAAATTGGAAGACAATAATATATGCTAATAATTTGATATTCATGATAGTTAAGCCATTGATCTCTCATGTTTCCAATAAAAAAGTTTCAAGAAAATGAAAATAGTTGCCATTCCGTCTTCTCAAAATTCGGGTTTTCGACACTATACTTATAGAGGGTAATATAAACAAGGCACATGGAGGGCATTCTTGGGGGGCATAAGCCAGTAATATCATTGAAGAAAATGGGCAAATAAACGCCCCATCAAACTCGTATTTACAATTAAGACAGGCAGTTTGATGGAGCGCAGTGTCTATTTTATAAAGGTATCATTTTGCAGGTCTCTAAAGGCTTGTTTGATCTCTTCATCGGTGTTCATCACGATGGGACCGCGCCATGAAATCGGCTCGTCTAATGGTTTTGCACACATAAAGAGCATCTTAAAGCCCTTGTCAGAAGCTGAAATCTCTATCTCATCGCCGTCTTCAAAGAGCACGATCTGTCTGTTTTTGATGGTCTTTCCATCAATCTCAGCCTCGCCCTCATAGGCATAGAGAAATGCGGTGTTTCCCTTGGGCGCAGGAAGCTTCGTCTTGGTATTTGCAGGAATGACCACGTCCCAATATTGAGGATCGATGACTATGTCCTGCACGGGTGCGCTGATGCCGTTTAAACTTCCGCAGATCAGCTTGACCTTTGTGCCGCCATCGAGATCGACAATGGGCATCATTTCTTGGGTGAGATTGCGATAGCGCGGGGGACTCATCTTGTGCGTTGCCGGCAGATTTGCCCAGAGCTGGAAGCCATACATCTTGCCTTTGGAATCGGGTTTGGGCATCTCCATGTGCACGATCCCGCTTCCGGCGGTCATCCATTGTACTTCACCCTTGCCGATGACGCCTTTATTGCCCATGCTATCTCCATGTTCAGCAGTGCCTTCCAGCATGTAGGTGATTGTCTCAATTCCACGATGCGGATGCCAGGGGAAGCCGGCGATAAAGTCATTGGGATCGTCGTTTCTAAAGTCATCGAAGAGCAAGAAGGGATCGAAAAGGGGGAGGTCATAATACCCGAAAGCTCGATTAAGTTTCACTCCTGCTCCTTCCATGGTGGGAACTGCATCTTTTATTAGTTTTATCTTACGCATAATTACCTCGTTAGTCTTTTATCTTTAATATAGCGTGTATTTTGCGAATGTCAAGAGTCCTGCAGTTTGGAACATTATCCTATGCGATGCGGCCATGCTTTGAACATTACACAGCTTTGTCTTTCATATCTAAGGCTTATGCAGTTTAATGACTTTGAACAATTATCTTGACAGAAAAACGGCTTTGATTTTCAAGGATAGAACAAGTGGAGGATTAGTCCTAACTGGTAAGGCAGCGGTCTTGAAAACCGCCGGGTTCTGCCCTTGGGGGTTCGAATCCCTCATCCTCCGCCAGTTTTATAGAAGTGAAACCAACAAAAATAACAGCCAGGAGAGGTGACCGAGCCGGCTGAAGGTGCACGCCTGCTAAGCGTGTGTAGGCTTATACCCTACCGAGGGTTCGAATCCCTCCCTCTCCGCCACATTATAGAGTTGGGCAGTCGCCAAGCGGCTAAGGCAGCGGGTTTTGGTCCCGCCATCCGGGGGTTCGAATCCTCCCTGCCCAGCCATCTTTATCATGTTGGGATGTCGTCTAATGGTAGGACAGCGGTCTCTGGCTCCGTATGTGAGGGTTCAACTCCTTCCATCCCAGCCACAATGGAATAGTCCGGCTTCGATTTATCGTGAGCCGGGCTTTTTTTTGCCCAAAAATCAGCATAAATAAGTGTCCATTTCCTCTCATTTCCCGCTAAAAACAGTAAATCAAACAAATAGGTTGACATTAGTCTATGGTTTCTGGTTGTGTCGCATTATATTATCTATGGAAATATCAGAATAAATAAGAGGTATAGATGTCAACAAAGGAAAATATCAAAAAACTCCTCGCAAAAGAGCAAGATGTCTTGAAGATGGGCGGAGAAAAAGCGATCGAACGTCAGAAAGCATCCGGAAAGCTCACAGCCCGTGAGCGGCTCGACCTCCTCTTTGATGAAGGCAGCTTCAGAGAATTGGACATGTTTGTAAGTCATCGTTGTGACAATTTTGGCATGCCGGATATTGAAATCCCCTCCGATGGTGTGATCACCGGACATGGGCTCATCAACGGGCGTCCTGCTTTTGCTTTTTCCCAAGACTTCACATCCCGTGGAGGCTCTTTGGGCGAGATGCATGCGGCTAAGATCACCAAAGTTCAAGACATGGCTCTGAAAAGCGGAGTGCCCCTAATCGGGATCAATGACTCCGGCGGTGCGCGCATCCAAGAAGGCGTTGATGCCCTCAAGGGATATGGAGATATCTTCTTCCGCAATTCTCGTGCCAGCGGCGTTATCCCCCAGATCACGGCGATCATGGGACCTTGCGCCGGCGGTGCCGTTTATTCCCCTGCCATGAATGACTTTGTCTTCATGGTGAAAAACACCAGTTTTATGTTTATCACCGGACCGGATGTGATCAAGGCGGTCACCGGTGAAGTGACTACGCAAGAAGAACTTGGCGGAGCGATGACGCATAACTCTAAGAGTGGAAATGCACACTTTGCTTGCGAAAGCGATGCCGATGCGATCGAGCAGATCAAAACCTTGCTCTCTTTCTTGCCGCTCAACAACATGGAAGACGCTCCCGTGTATGACAATGAGGATGATCCCTATCGCGTGTGTCCCGAGCTGGATAGCATTATCCCTGATAGTCCGCGCGAAAGCTACGATATGAGAAATGTGATTAAAAGCGTGGTGGACGACGGCTATTTCTTTGAGCCGCACTATTTTTACGCTCAGAACATGATCGTCGGCTTTGCACGCCTGAATGGCCGCAGCGTGGGCATCGTGGCAAATCAGCCTACGGTTCTCGCCGGATGCTTGGATATCGACGCCAGTGATAAGGCTACGAGATTCATCCGCTTCTGTGATGCGTTTAACATCCCGCTGCTCACCTTCGTGGACGTTCCCGGCTATCTTCCCGGAACCAATCAAGAACACAGCGGCATCATTCGCCATGGCGCAAAACTGCTCTGGTGTTATTCCGAAGCAACAGTTCCCAAGCTCACCGTGGTGACGCGTAAAGATTATGGCGGAAGCTATATCGCCATGAGTTCACGCCATCTGGGAGCAGACATGGTCTTTGCTTGGCCGAGTGCTGAGATCGCTGTGATGGGCGCACAGGGCGCTGCAAACGTCATCTTTAGGAAAGAGATTACCTCTGCTGAAGACCCGGATGCAAAGCGCGCTGAACTCATCGCTGACTATGAAGAGCGTTTCAACAATCCCTATGTGGCTGCAAGTCGTGGATATATCGATGCCATCATCGTTCCTTCCGAGACGCGCCGTCGCCTCATCGATGCTCTGGATATCCTCGGCACAAAGAGTGAAAGCTTGCCGCCGAAGAAACATGGCAACATCCCGACCTAAGGAATATAACAATGAAAACACTTGATAAAAAAGAACTTGCCGCAATCTCAGCGGTCATGGCTCTGATCAGCTCAGAGGATCTTTGCGTCCCCTACGTCGAGCCGATGCGGGGCAATTATCCTCATCCATGGTCTGCATATTCACGCAGTCAGATCATGCAATATAGAGACATCACTCAAAGAAGAATAATAAAAAGAAGCAGATAAATAAGGAGAAACAATGGATAAACACGGTATCCTCGAAATGACCACGATGCGCTATGAAGCGGATCGACCGGCTGCCGCCAATCCAATCAAAATCCAAGACCTTTCTTTCAGAGACGGACACCAGTCGCTCTTTGCCACGCGTGGCAGAACCGAAGACCTCGTGCGCCTCGCTGAATCTATGGATCAGGTTGGCTACTATTCAATGGAAGTCTGGGGCGGAGCGACCTTTGATACGATGCACCGCTTCTTGGGTGAAGACCCTTGGGATCGCATCCGCACACTAAAGAAATATATCAAAAACACACCCTTCTCCATGCTTTTGCGCGGACAAAACCTCGTGGGCTATCAAAACTATGCCGACGACGTGGTGGAATCATTCACCCAGCGTGCCTGTGATAACGGCATCGATATCTTCAGAGTCTTTGACGCTCTGAACGACTTCCGTAATTTCACCACGGCTGTGAAGGTGATTCAAAAGAACAAGAAACACTTTCAGGGCGCAATCTGCTATTCGCTGACCGAACAGCGCATGGGCGGAGATGTATATAATATCGACTATTACGTGCAAAAAGCTAAGCAACTCGAAGATATGGGCGCAGATAGCATTTGCATCAAAGATATGGCTGGACTGATAGCTCCTTATGATGCCTACAATCTCATTCAGGCACTGAAAGCAAACGTCAAAGCACCGATTCACTTGCATACTCACTTCACCTCGGGAATGGGTGATCTCTCGCTCTTTAAGGCCATCGAAGCCGGAGTGGATATCATCGATACCTGCATGGGGCCCTATGCCTATCGCACTTCCCACCCTGGAGTGGAGCCTCTCGTGATATCTCTCTTGGGAACCAATCGCGATACCGGCATGGATATCAAGCTGCTCAATAAGATCGGCAAAGAGATGGAAAAAGATATTCCTAAATATCTGCAGTTTGCCGACACTACAAAGTATTCCATCATCGATACAGACGTCATCATCCACCAGACCCCGGGCGGAATGCTCTCGAACCTCGTGAATCAATTGCGCCAGATGGATGAGCTCGACAAACTGGAAGATGTTTTTGCAGAGATTCCGAAAGTGCGCAAAGACCTCGGTCAAATCCCGCTCGTCACGCCCACCAGCCAGATCGTTGGCATCCAAAGCGTAAATAATGCGCTCTTCGATACCAAAGACGGCGAATATTCACGTATCACCGAGCAGGTTAAAGACCTTTGCTATGGACTGTATGGCAAAACTACCCTGCCGATTGATCAAGAACTCCAAAAGAGAGCGCTCAAGGGCTATCCCAAGGGAGAAACTCCCATCACAGTGCGCCCCGGAGACGTGATCCCGCCCGCAATGGCTGAGGTCGCAAAAGAAACTGAAGGACTCGCCAAAGACATTGATGAACAGCTCATCGTGGCTATCTATAACGTGACCGGAAAGAAGTTCTTGCGCATCAAGCACGGACTTGATCCCATGCCGAAAGAGATGAAAGCAACCACCTTGGAAGAAATCAAAGAGATGAATGATATCATCGCCAAAGCCAAGGCTGGAAAGCTGGTTGAAAAGCCGGAAGCACCCGCAAAACCTGAAGATGCCAGAGAGTTTGACGTGTTCATCGATGGCAGCTATTTCAAGGTCGAAGTTGCCGAGAAAGGCGGCGCACCACGCATAGTGTCTGCACGCCCTGCACCGTCTGCAGCTGTGGCTCCCGCTGCTCCGAAAGCTCCGGTTGCTCCTGTTGCACCGGTTGCCGCAGCCTCTCCCGCTCCTGCAGCATCCCCGGTTCCTGCCGCTCCCGCAGCCGCAATAGCAGGTGGTGAATCCGTCACCGCTCCCATGCCCGGCATGTTGGTCAAATATGAAAAGCAGGTGGGAGACAAGGTTGCTCGCGGCGAAACAGTGCTCGTTCTCGAAGCGATGAAGATGTATAACAACATCCCCTCTCCCGTGGATGGAACGGTTGTGAGCACCCCCTTCAGCACGGGCGCAAACGTAAATAAAGGCGACGTTCTCGCCACCATCAAAGCAGACTAAAGGAGAATCCTCTGATGCAGGTAAAAAGCAAGATTATGGATAGCGCTCAGATCGAGCGCAGCATTCAGCGCATGGCGCATGAAATCATCGAACAAAACCGTGGCTTGGATAACATCCGCCTGGTGGGCATACGCTCACGCGGAGTACCTTTGGCAAACAGACTCTCGGACTATCTGAAACTGATCTCAAAGCAAGAAGTGCCCGTGGGACTCTTGGACATCACGCTCTATCGCGATGATCTCTCCACGATATCACATCAGCCCGTAATCAAGGGATCAGAGCTGGATTTCTCCATAGACGATGCCATCATAATCCTCATCGATGATGTGCTTTATACCGGCAGGACTGTTCGTGCCGCAATCGATGCACTCATGGACTTCGGGCGTCCCAGCCAGATTCAACTCTCGGTGCTCATCGATCGTGGACACAGAGAACTACCTATCAAAGCGGATTATGTGGGTAAAAACGTGCCCACCTCCAAAGATGAAGTAATCAAAGTATCCCTCTCGGAAACCGACGGAGAAGACAGTGTCAAAATCCTTTTGGGAAAAGTATAACCAACGCTACATTAAGCTGGGAAGCCGGGTCTGCATTGGCCTGGACTCCCAGCTTGATAAGCTGCCGCAAGCGGTGAGAAACTCCCAGAACCCCATCTTGGAGTTTAACCGCGCAATCATCGACGCAACCCACTTTTATGCCGGCGCATACAAGCCCAATCTCGCCTTCTATCTTGCCGATGGCATGCGAGGGCTGGAGGCTTTGGCAGAGACTATTAGCTATATCCCGGACGATATCCCTGTGATCTTGGACTGTAAAGTAGGCGATATCGGCTCCACCATGCAGGGCTATGTAAGAGCTTTCTTTACAGAGCTTAAGGCAGATGCGATCACGATCAACCCGCTAATGGGCAAGGATGTGGTCTCTCCGCTATTAGAGATAGAGGGAAGCTTCGGCTTTGCTTTAGCACTCACCTCAAATCCCGGCGCAGACGACTTCTTTCACAATGCCAAGATGAAGCTGGAAGTGCCACGATGGATGCAGCAATATCCGGTGGAGAGAATAGGTGCCGTTGTGGGAGCCACGCAGGTTCAAGACCTCAAACTCATGCGGGAACTGATGCCCGGCAGACTCTTTCTCATCCCGGGAATAGGAGCGCAAGGCGGAGACCTCAGAGCTGTCTTGGATAACGCCGTGCATCGCCCTGAAGACCCACGCATCCTGATCAATAGCTCGCGCGGGATCATCTTTGCCTCACTCGACGATGACTTTGCCCAGAAAGCCGGGCAGGCAGCAAAAGAGCTCTTTGAACAATCCCGAGCTTAGGGCTCGATATTCAGCTTTGCTTCCAAGCGCTTGATTCTCTTTGAGAGCGCTTCGAGCTTATTTTCATTGGGTCTATAGCGACTCTTTTCAAATGCCTGAGCTTTCAGGCTGTGTTTCAGTGCCTCTTCAAAGCATTTATCACGCTCAAGGATGATTGCCGCTTCCGTCATTGCCTCTGCATGCGAGAGCTCAGCCGCCATCTCAAAAGCCTCCAACGCCGAAGGATAGTCCTTTTCCCTTTTCAAGATCATGCCCAAGTCATAAGCGATATCGGCATTCACAAAACCTTCCGAGATGAGGTCAATCATGATGCGCCGCGCCGTTTTGATCTCGCCCACGCTTTCATAGAGCCGAGCCAAGGCGTGATAGTCGATGCGGTGCTCTTTTCCGCCTTTGGGAGGATAGCTCGCATTATCGGCAATCAACGCAAAGAGTATCGCTAAATAGAGAATATCGTCGTGATTGTGCTCAAATATGCGGCTTATCAGCGAAGTCTCGCCGCTATAGAGAAAGTCCTGATATGCCTGCGGAACTTGCGCACCGGGGATGTCCGTTTCAGGGCAGCGAGGATGGTCTAAGATATAATATTCAATGCTTTCCAGCGCACAGGATGAAAGCCGTCTTTTCCACATACGCCGCGCCAAATGCAGCACATCGAGATGAGGAATGTCCCTGAGATTAAGCCAGATATGGTGATACAGAAGCCGCGATTCGAGCACGGGGATATCAAAGCTTTTGCCATTGAAACTGAAGATAAGACTACGGCTTTCGATGAGCTCGCGCAGGCGGTCAAAGCTGTTCTCCTCTGCATCCGGATCGGGCAAGAAGATCTGTTCCACCACGAAATGTCCCTCTTCATAATACCCCAAACCAATCATGAAAGCGAGCGTGCCGCTACGCCCCAAACCGCTGGTTTCCAAATCCAAAAAGAGCATGTCTTCAAGGGCTATCTCAAGCTCCAAATCCAGCTTTGCCCAGCTTTTGATGATCTGTGGAATACCCTCGGAATATATCGGAAAACCTTCAAAGCGCATGGACAGGGGATGCTGAGTGCGGCGGATGAACACAGAGTCAAACTCGTGCGCCGAGAACTCACCCTCAAAGTCGCGCCGGATGCAAGCTCGCAAGAGCTCTTTCATCTCTTCTTGAAAATCAAAGTTTTCCATGTGACTTTCGACCGGATATAAGAAAGGAGGCGAAATCTCTTCCACCCCCTTCGCTTATCTATCGTTTAATTATTAGATGTGACCTTTTCCAAGACCGCGGACTTTGCAACCCAAGCCTTTATATTTATTGATCTTAACATCATCGAGGAAGTTCGAGCAGTCCACTATGAGCGGACGAGTCTTACACATATCGATGAGGTCTTTAGGTTCCAAGTCTTTATAGTGCTTATGTCCCACAGCGAAGATCACCACCTGCGTTCCTTCGAGAACTGAGGCGATATCTTTTGCCACGGGCATATCTTCCAGCTCATCCCAGTGTTCAACGTAGGGGTCGTGAGCCTTCACAACGGCCTGATCCTTACGCAGGAATCTCACCAAAGTCTCGCTGGGGCTATGTCTCGTATCACCAACGTTTTCCAGATAGGATACGCCGAGGATAGCAATGCGAACGTTCTTCAGATCGGGGAAATCTTTTTGGATGATTTCGATGGTGTGCAAAGGCATAGTGTCGTTGATGTTGACGCTATTAATTGCCACAGAAAGAGAGCCTTCGAGATCAAAGAGCGCACCCATTGACCAATTTGCCAAGACGGGGTCTTTGGTCAGACAATAGCCGCCAACGCCCAAGGAAGGACGCAAGAGGTTGTCATGGGTTCCTTTACGCATGCGGATGGCATCACGCACCTTGAAGATATCCACTCCGATATCTTCGGCAAACTTTGCCCACTCAAGTGTGAGGGCGATATTCGTTGCACGATAGCTATTTTCCATGGTCTTTGCCAATTCGCTGGCATTGGTGTTATCGAGCTGTGTAAGCGGATATTCTTCAACGTTTAAGACATCGGTGAGGAATTCGCGACAGAGGTCTATACTCTTTTGATTTATACCGGAGAAGACACGCCAGAAATCGCGGATTGATGAAACGTAGTTTGCACCGGGCATCACTCTTTCATAGGAGTGTGCGATCAGCGGAGGATTGACAGTAATATCAATACCACGCTTGGTAAATTCTTCTTCGATAATGGGTTTAACGATTTGCTGACAGGTTCCGGGCGGAACTGTGGTCTCCACGAGAACCATGCAATCAGGGCGGATATGCTGCCCGAGCATGCGCATTCCTTCACGGAAATGGGTGATGTCGCAATAACCTTTCTCAGCTTCACCAAAAGCGGGTTTTGTGGCATCCAATTGAATATCGACAACCACAATATCTGCTAATGAATAAACGCTTTCCTCACTGGTAGCGCGAAAGTTTTGCTTTTCCACGACTGTGCGATGGAAGATCTCCGGAACTTCCGGGTCTGAAGAGCTCACCGGGGTGATGCCGCTGTTGATCACGGGGACTTTCCAATATGAGCGTTTGGATGCACGCTGGTGTCCGTGAACAAAATAAATAGGGTTTCCGTCTTTATCTGTTGCGTCTGCAATTACTGTTGCCATAATACAGCCAACAAATCCTAAGCCTTGAACGGCGACGATTTTACGACCCTTTGTGCGTTGCTCTTCGGTAATTTGAACCAAAAGCTGACGCTCCTTTTCATTTTCTTCGGCAGTTGGAATAGGATATTCCTTGCCATCTGGAGCTATAGATACTTTCAACATAATCCAATTTCTCCTCTTATGCCATTGTTTTTGTTTTGAATGTCCAGCGTTTTAGAATTGCAATTTACTGTCAAGAAATTTATGCTTTTAATCGTGATTTATTTAACGATTAC